>PDWJ01000126.1_pt1 | contig 133343 bp, 100 predicted proteins | sample 1430881 | NCBI WGS metagenome assembly PDWJ01 (sample SAMN01162460, study PRJNA174530) | Oral metagenome, whole genome shotgun sequencing project. | biome: Marine environment; feature: Marine mammal; material: Swab sample of the gingival sulcus; isolation source: swab sample of gingival sulcus... | reverse complement strand
GATAAAGAGACTGAGCGGACGTTCTACTTCGCGCGCCTTGTTCACCCCAACATCGAGGAGCTTCCTGGAAGCGACGACGTTCGCCTCAGGCGCGTTTGTCTTCACGCGTGCCCGTGGCCTCGAGCCCTGTTTGCCCGATGAGCTAAACCAGCTCGCTGTGAACCACGGAATCCCCACCCGTTTCATCCTCACCTACGCCGGCGATCGCTCGGCCATCTCTCGTGCCTTCACGCAGGCCACCTCGGGCCTGCACCGTCAGGGCGTTCTCCTCCGGCCGATTACGCGCACCAGCTCTCAGGGTGTCTACAGCATTGTACACGAGCAGCGCGACGAACGCGATCACCGACGCGATCACGACGTCGAGGCCACGGCCTCCTGGTCATCGGAACCTCACCTAGAGCGCTGATCAGCGTACCGGACCGAGCTGCGCGAAGGATGCGGAGTCACGGCGTAGGAGCGAGCAGGGCGCCTGCTGGTAGCACGCAACCGACGAGCGACAACCGCTGTGATGTCGCAGACCAGCGCGGCGACGGGAGGTACGTTGGTCAGCGCTCTAGAGGGTAGCTGGTGCGGGTGACCTGCCACGGGTGGTACGGCGAACGTTCTGAGGCCTAGAAAGCGGCCGGCAGCGCTGTGGCCGGCGACGGGAGGCATGTGCAGGGGTGCGCCTAAGGACAGCTCTCCGAAAAACGTGAACGCGGGGCTTCGCTGCTTCGCGTCAGTTGGCTGTCGCCAGTACTGTAAGCTCAGGTTTTGGGGTAGTACTCTTCAATCAGCGCTTTGGTCTCGTCTTTCGCGAAGCAGAGTTCGTGCATCATCGACTCGGTGGAGCGCGCCTCCTCGAAGAGCTGGCGCTTGGGGATCGAAAGCGAGCGCTTGAGCAGCTCGAGGGCGTAGCGGGGCTTCTCGGCGATCGAGCGGGCGAGCTTCAGCGCGCGGCGGTAGACCTTCTCCCGCGGTAGCACATCGTTGATCAGGCCGCGCTGGGTGAAGTGGCTGCCTCGCACGAAGCGACCGCTGTACATCATCTCCGCGGCGATATACTCGCCGACGGCGAGTTGCAAAAGGCGCGTGGTGCCCATGCCGGGAGTAAACCCCATGTTCATGAAGCTGCAGCCGTAGCTGCTCTCCTCGGCGAGCAGCACGATGTCGCAGCAGAGCGCGAGCGTCAGGCCACCGCCGACGGCGTGCCCCTCCACCGCCGCGATCGCCGGGATCGGCAGCTCGAGCATCGCCCGCGAGACCATGATGTCGCTCGCGGCGACCTCGCCGGAGGCCAGCGCCATCAACATGTCCTTATGACCGCCGGCGCAGAAGATCTCCTCTTGTCCGCGTACGACACAGACGCGCGCTTGGCTGTCCTCACCGATCTCTGCGAGGCGTTCGATCAACTGCTCGACGAAGACCTCACCAAGAGCGTTGCGCTCGTCGGGGTCGTTCAGCGTCAGGGTCACAATGCCGCCCTCGTCGCGATCGACGAGGATCGTGTCGTTGTCGCTCATCTCGACCCACCCTTTCTTCGCTTGGGACGCTCGAACCAAGGCGGCGGTTCGCCACAGACAAAGGCCCGCACCCCCGAGAGCACGGCCTCATCGGTGACACTCGCCGCCGTCACGTCGGCTCCGGCCGTGACCGCCGCCTCCAGCGCCCATCCGGCGCTCCGCGCCGAGAGGTCGCGCAGCTGGGCCACGGCGTCGGGTGAGAGGCGCAAGAGCTGCTTTAGCTGGACGAAGAGCGCCTTCTCTGCCGCGGCGGCGTCTTTGGCCAGCACATCGACCAGGCCCCAACGCTCAGCCACCACGGCGTCGAGCGCCGGCTGGCCGAGGGCCAAGCGCCGCACCTTCTGCGGCGCCATGCGCTCACGACAGAGCGGTAAGACCATCGCTGGCACCAGGCCGACCATCGCCTCGGGGAGCCCGAAGCGTGCGCGCTCGGTGGCGATCAGGACGTCCGCCGCCGCGGCCAAGCCCAAGCCCCCGCCCAGCGCCGGACCATCGACGATCGCGATCAGCGCTGGACGACCGCAGCGAAGGCGGCTCAGGCAGCGAGCGTAGCGACGGACGCCATCGACGGCGTCGTCGGTGGCGCCCTGATCGAGCGAGCCGAGGCTCATGCCGCGGCAGAAGCGGCCGTCTTGCCCTTCGAGCACCAGCACGCGGGGGCCGTTCGACTCGTCCAAGAGCGCTTCGAGTTGCGAGAGCGCCGCCCCATCGAGGGCCGCGTCGTCGTCGTCTTTGGAGCGCAACTGGACCCGCCAGACGCTCCCTTCACGGTCGTCACATTGAACCTGCATCGAGCTACCCGTGGGAGCGCGATCGCGCGGGCGATCGCGACGATCAGGACCAGCGGTAGTTGCGGAAGTAGCCGTCGAGGCCGTCGAGCACGAGCAGGCCCTTGCCCTCGTAGTTTTGCTCCCAGAGCCCGGGGACGGCGTCGCGCTTCGGTGAGAAGGTCGCTTGATCGATAGAGCTGGTGCGCTCGGTCTCGAGGGCCTCGTATTGCTCGACGGTGATCGGGAAGCGCGCGTCGAGGCGCTCTTGCATCTTCGTCTGGGCGACCCAGTCGCGGGCGTGTTCACCGAGGCGTGCGCTATACATCTCGGCCTGCGAGCCTGAGCCGTAGGCGTAGAGGCTCAGCCGATCGCCAGCGTCGACGCCGCCGGAGTCGATGTGGCCCAAGAGCCCGATGAAGGTCGAGTTGCCGTAGAGCCCGGCATACTGGCGCGTGTAGCGCAGCCCCGGCTCGACCTTCTCTTTGAAGCTGGCCTCGATCTCGGCCTTCTTGTAGCGGCGCTCCTGCGACTTCATCAGCGCGCGATGAGCCCGGAAGGACATCCCGCCGAAGGGCACGTGGTAGATGTGGCGTTTGAAGTAGTCGAGGTAGTCGATCTCCGGGTTTCGTCGGCAGAAGTGGGCATAGGTGCCGTCGAGGGCCTCGAGGTAGCAGTAGAGGCTGGAGTCGGTGTTGCCGGCTTCGGCGCGTGAGGTTGGGCGGAAGGTGTCGCCAACCTCCTTGGTCCAGTAGGAGCAGGTCTCGAGCTCGAGCTCACAGACCTTGGGCTGGTCGCTGACCAGCATCGCCACCGCCGCGGCCCCCATCAGGTACTCGTAGCGCTCGCCGAAGTTGGTCCGCGATTGGTCAGTCGCGATCACCAGCGCCTTGGCGTCACCAGCGGCGCCGCTAGCGACCCAATGGGCCGCCATCATCAGCGCTCCGGTGGCTCCGTAGCAGGCGTGCTTGATCTCGAAGTTGCGGCAGTTGTCGTTGACGCCCAAAAAATGCTGCACGAAGGTCGACAGCGGCTTGGCCTGGTCCGGGCCGGACTCAGTGCCGACCAGTAAGAGCTCGATGCTCGCCAGGTCTTCCTCGCTGAGCATCGGCCTCGCCGCGTTGACGGCCATGGTCGTTGGGTCTTCCCAGCAGGGGTTGACTGTCCGCTTGTCCATCAGCAAGAAGTCCGTCGGGTGGTTGGGCTCCTCCCCACGGGCTCTGGCAAGATCGCGCATGTCGAGCGCCGTCTGACCACTGTAGGCCCAGATTTTTTCGATGCCGACGGGACGTCTGCCTTGGCTGGCCATAGGACTCTCTACTCCGTTGAGCGGCTCGGGCCGCGGCTGCCCCCCACGGCGCTCATCGTTAGCACTCTCCGCCCGCCGACACCAGACCCCGCCCCCTCGAATCACTCGGCTTCGAGGGCCTCGAGGCCTGAGGGTCGCACCACGCCCCAGTCGGTTCGAGCGCTCACACGCCGGTGGCTTCGGGGCTCCAGATCAACTTGTGCAGCTGCAGCTGAAAGCGCGCCGGTAGCCGATCATCGAGCATCCACTGCACGACGTCTGCGGGCTCGAGCGCGCCGAAGACCGTCGAGAGCAAGAGCTGTGCGTGGGAAGCGAGATCGCGCTCGTCGATCGTGTCTCTGGCGAACTCGTAGTCGCGGCGGCTGGCCAGCACGAGCTTCAGCTCATCACGCTCGCGGCGCAGGTGCCGGAGGTTTTCCCAGCGGTTGCGCTCGCTCTCGCCGGAGTCGGGGCACTTCAGGTCCATGATGATGTGCACGCGCTCGTCAACAGCGGAGATGTCCAGCGCGCCGGAGGTCTCGAGGAGCACCGTGCGGCCCGCGTCGGCGAGCGCGGCCATCAGCGGCAGGACGTTCTTCTGCGCCAGCGGCTCGCCGCCGGTGACCTCCACCAATGCAGCGGGATCGTAGCTAGCGACGGCCTCGAGGACGGCCTCCACGCTGCTCTCTTGGCCACCGTAGAAGGCCTGCTTCGTGTCACACCAGCTGCAGCGTAGCGGGCAGCCCGTGGTGCGCACGAAGACACAGGGCAACCCGATGAAGGATGACTCGCCCTGCACCGAGAGGTAGATCTCGTGGATCTTCAGCCGCCGCCTTGCGCTCATCGGGTCGCGTAGGGGATCGGGTCTTCGAGGCCGGCCTCGGTGAAGCCCTTGAGCCGCAGCAGGCAGGCGTCGCAGCCACCGCAGGCGCCCTCGGGTTCTGGGTCGTAGCAGGTATGAGTGAGCCCGTAGTCGACGCCGAGGGCCACGCCGCGGCGTACGATGCCGGCCTTGTCGAGGTCGAGCAGCGGCGCATGGATCTTCAGCGCGGCGCCCTCCTCGCCACCGGCTGCCGTCGCGACCTTGGCGAGCGCTTCAAAGGCGTCGATGAAGGCAGGGCGACAGTCCGGGTAGCCGCTGTAGTCGAGGGCGTTGACACCGATGAAGATGTCGGCGCTGCCGAGCACCTCGGCCCAGGCCAGCGCGAAGGAGAGGAAGATCGTGTTGCGCGCCGGGACGTACGTGACGGGTACACCGCTACCCTGGTGCCCCTCTTTGCCGCGGGCCCCAGCGGGCGTTCTATTGATCGCCTCGGCCCCGATCTCTTCGACCCGGCGCCCCTTCGGCACGGCGATGTTGTCATCGGTAAGCGCGGAGCCGCCGATCGCTCGCAGGTTGATCTCGAGCACCCGATGGGATGCAGCTCCGAGCGCCTTGGCCACCTCGGCGGAGGCGCCGAGCTCGCGCTCTTCGTGGCGCTGCCCATAGCGAAAAGAGAGCGCATGGCAGGCGAAGCCCTGGTCGCGGGCGATCGCCAGGCAGGTCGTCGAGTCGAGGCCGCCCGAGAGCAGGACGACAGCGGGCGAGCGATCAGTCATCTCGGCGCTTGAGCCAGGGTGAGAAGAAAGAGAGCGATCGCTCGACGATCCAGTCGCCGTTGTTCGAGAGCATATGGTCGGAGTCGATCAGCTCGAGGGTCACGTTGTCTTTACCTTCGGCGAAGCGCTGCGAGCCCGCGGAGCCGACGACCTCGTCGTTCTGGCCGTGGATGACCAGTGCCGGCACGGTCACGTTGGGGAAGGGGTCGTGCGCGCGCGCGTCTTCGAGCAGCCCGAAGCCGATCTGGTCTTCACGGCCGAGACCGTAGTGGTGCATCGGCAGGCTCCCCTCGCGCTCCCAACGCGCGACCTCCTCCGGCCCGAGGCGTTCCTCCCAGCGGCGCGCGAAGTCGAAGGCGGGCGCCATCGTGACCATCGCGGCGATCTTGTCGGAGCGCGCCGCGAAGAGCGCCGCGGTGTAGCCGCCGAGCGACGAGCCCATCAGCAGCACTGAGCTGGGCGCCTCCTTGGCGGTGAGCCGCTCCACCAGCGCGAGCGCCCGGCTGAGCGTCATCCCCTTGAAGTCGCCCTCGTTGAGATCAGGCACCGAGAGGCGAACTCGATAGCCTGTGAGCGCGCCGATGAAGCGACGCGCCTTATGGCTCCCGGGGCTCGAGGCGAACCCGTGGAGGTAGACCAGCAGCGGATCGTCGGCCATGGTCTGGCTACTCGCCTTCCGCCGCGGCGAGGGGCTCGAGGTCGAGCTGATAGGTCTCGCGCTCCTCGTAGAGGCGCATCAGGTTGTCTTGAAAGCCCACGCCGTTATCGAGCAGCAGCACCTGCCCGGTGACCGCGTCCATCAGGCCACTGCAGAGGGCGAGCGCGGCGTCACCGAAGCCCTCGGTGGTGACCATATAGTCATCTGAGTAGTACTTGCGCAGGAAAGGCTCGAAGTCCTCACCGAAGGTCGAGACCAGCGAGTCGGTGGGGATCGGTCGTGAGCGGATGATGTTCACCGTCGCTTGCTGCTCCTCCCAGAGGTGCTTCGACATGTACTTGCAGAAGGTCTCCATCACGACCTTCGAGATCGCGACATAGTCGTAACCTGGATAGTACGTATGGGGGCCGTCGCAGGAGGTCCCTAGGGTGTAACGGGGGTAGCGACCGAAGGTCTCTTTGATCGCCTGCAGGTAGCCCATCATCGGCCACGCGCTGTACTCCAAGGCTTTGTTGAAGTAGCGCTTCTTGTAGCCGGCGAGGCCTTTCTTGTTGACCTGCGCGAAGGAGACGTTGCTGATGAAGACCTCGAGGCTGTCATGCTGCGCCTTAATCTCCGCCAGCAGCGCCTCCGTGTCGTCTCTCTGGGAGGCGTCGGCCTCGATGATCTGTGGCTCCGGCGCGCCACGATCGGCAAACTGGGCTCGGACGGCGTCCTCGTCGGCGCTGCCCCAGCGGTTGGTCAGGTAGACCTGGGCGCCCTCGGCGCCGAAGGCCAAGCCCATCGCCAGGCCGATACCCTTGGTTCCACCGGTGACGAGCACCGCCTTGCCGCGATAGTCGTTGAGCAGCATGTATCCCTCGTGCGAGTGCAGTGGCTGTGAGTGATGTGCGCCGCCGGCGCCTCGTCGCTCGCGTCTACGATAAGGTACGGGATGTCTGTAAGGAGCAGCGGCGCCGCTTGGTCGAGACCCGGAAAAACCTAAGAGCACCCGTGCGAATTCCTCCCGTCGCCGGGCAGAGCACAGCCGGCCGTTTTCTAGGCCTCAGAAGGTTCGCCGTACTACTCGTATGGCTCATGTCTTCGGCTCCGAAATCGGCGCGGCAGCTCAGCACCCGGCTCGGTCCCGAATGTGTAGGGGTGCAATACAAAGCGCGCTGGACTTGGCTTCGCTGGCGAGGCGCGAGGAAGATACGGGTGGTATCTGACTGACGACCAACGAAGCCAGAGAAGTCCAGGACCAGCGATCGTTCAGGTTACTATGGGAAGCTGTCCTTAGGACGCGGCCTGCTCCTTCTCGAGCGCGACCTGATGCAGCAGGTCGACCAGCTCGCCAATGTTGGTCAGCTTCGAGAGCTCGGAGCGCGGCACCTTGACCTTGAGCTGGCGCATGCTGCTCGATACGATCTCAACGATATCAAGACTGTTGGCGCCCAGGTCCTTCATGGACTGGCCCAACTCGATGGCGCCCTCGTCGACGTCCTCGTCGAGCGTGTCGATCAGGTTCTCTTTGACGATCTCGAAAATGGCTTCTTTGGTAATTGGCATGATAGTACCTCGTTTGACGATGGCGTCTTTTACTGGACGGACGTTCGGGGCGCAAGGACGGATCGTCGAGCAGAGGGGGCAGAAGCCGTCGGCAGCGCTATTCCCGTCGACGAGAGAGGTTGGTGGTCAGCGCTCTAGAGTTCGCCCCACTTCTCGAGCTGCTCCATCGTCCGCATCAGGGTGTCGGCGAAGGCGGCGCCCTTGTCGACCTGGATGATCTGGCCGTTCATCGCGTCGAGCATGCCAGAGCAGAGGGCGAGCGCGACGTTGGCGATCTCGTCAGCGTGCATGAAGTTCTCCACGCCGGCATACTTGCTCATGAAATCGACGTACTTGGGGCCGAAGATCTCGGTCACGGCGTCGGTCAGCACGTTGCGCGAGCGGATCATGTTCATCCGGATGTCGCGATGTCGGAGGTGTCGCGAGAGGTAGCGACACATCGTCTCCATCACAGCCTTCGACGCGGCGACATACTCGTAGTGCGAGAAGTAGTTGTCGGGGCCGTCTGATGAGACGCCGAGAGCGTAGCGCGGCAGCTCGCCGAAGATCGCGTCAGCGTGCTGCAGGTAGGCCACGAAGGGCCAGGCGCTGTACTCGAGGCTGCGCAGCAGGGAGCGCTTGCGGTAGCTCTCGATGCCCATCGCCGGCTGCACCACGGCGACGTTGCTGACGAAGACCTCGATTCGCTCGTGGCCTCGTTCTTTGATCGCTTTCATCAGGGCGACGGTGTCATCGTCCTGAGAGACGTCTGCCTCGATGATCGCCGGCTCCGGCGCGTCGATCTCGGCGAACTGGCGGCGCACGGCGTCTTCGTCGGCGCTGCCCCAGCGGTAGGTCAGGTAGGTCTGGGCGCCCTGTCTGCCGAAGGCCAGGCCGATGGCGAGGCCGATGCCCTTGGTGCCGCCGGTGATCAAGACGGCCCTGTTTTTCAAATCGTTGCGCATCGCGGCTTTCCAGCGCTCCCTCGAGTCATCGAGGAACGCTCGCTCGCTACCTCTAGGGGGCCCAATCAACGCCGGCGGTGACGTTGATGACCTGGCCATTGACGAAGGAGGCGCCCTCGGAGGCGAGGAAGATTACCACCGAGCTGATCTCTTCAAGGTGGCCCGTGCGGCCTTTGGGGACCTTTGCGTAGGTGTTCCAGAACTTGCGGACGGCCTCCGGCAGGGCCTCGGCGGTCATGTCGGTCTCGAAGTAACCGGGGCAGACGACGTTGGCGGTGATGCCGCGGCGGCCGTACTCCTTGGCGATGCTGCGGGTCAAGCCGTGGAGGCCGGCCTTGGAGGCGGCGTAGTTGGCCTGGCCCGAGCCACCAGCGGCGACCAGCGAGGAGATGTTGATGATCCGACCGAAGCGGTTGCCGATCAGCGTCGTTAGCACCTGGCGACAGACGTTGAAGGGACCGGTGAGGTTGGTCGCGATCACGTCGTTCCACTCTTGGTCGGACATTGAGACCAGCACGTTGTCGGCGGTGATGCCGGCGTTGTTGACCACGACGTGGAGATCGTCGAAGTCGTCGAGCACCGTGTCGATCACCGTCTCGACCTGCGCCGGATCGACGACGTCCAGCTGGTAGCAACGCACCTTGGCATCGTCACGCAGCTTCTGCGCCGCCTCGGCGACCTGGTGCGCTGCGGCCTCGTTGCTCTTATAGGTGAACGCGACGTCATGCCCGGCCTTGACGGCCTCGATGACGATGTTCGCGCCGATACCACGTGATCCGCCCGTGACGAAGAAGATCATCGACCGTTACCTTTGGACTAGATGAGTAAGAGTTATCGTGTCGATCGCGCTCAGCCGTCGAAACGTTTGAGCAGGCTGCAGCAGTTGATACCACCAAAGCCAAACGAGTTTTTCAGCATGTAGTTGATCTTGTGCTCGCGGGGCTCGTTGGCGCAGACCTCGAGATCGACGCGAGGATCGAGCTCCTCGATGTTCACCGAGGGGTGAAGCCAGCCATTTCTTAGCTGCATGACTCCGGCGACGGTCTCGACGGCGGCCGCGGACCAGCAGGTATGGCCGAGCATCGACTTCGGCGCGTTGATCTTGAGGTTCTTGGCGTGGTCGCCAAAGACCGCCTTGATCGAGCCGATCTCCGTGATGTCGCCCAGCGGGGTCGAGGTCGCGTGCGCGTTGATGTAGTCGATCTCCGACGCGTCGACGTGGCAGTTCTTGAGCAGACGACGCATCGTGCGAGCCTGGCCGTCGATCGAGGGGTTGGGCAGGTGGTTGCCGTCGGAGGCGGCGGTCACGCCTAGGAGCTCGGCGTAGATCTTCGCACCGCGCTTCTTGGCGTGCTCGAGCTCCTCGAGTATCAGCACTGCCGTGCCATGGGACGGCACGAAGCCCTCGCGTTTGGTGTCATAGGGGCGGCTGGCCCGCTCGGGATCGTCGTTGAAGCTCTGAAAGGTGATCGCGCCCATCAGGCACATCGCGTGGAGATCCAGCGGTGCGAACTCGAGGGCGGCGCCGCAGACGATGCCGATGTCGTAGTCGTGGTAGCGGATCTCGTCGACGGCGTTGCGCATCGCGATGTTCGCCGACGCGCAGGCGCCACCCATGGTGTAGATCGGGCCGTAGATGCCGAGGGCCTCCGAGAGCGAACCCGCGTGATCGGTGTCGAGGGAGTGGAGCGACGACAGGTTGTCGATGTAGTCCGGCTCCTCCTCGAACTGGAGGTTGTTCTCGTGGTGGTACATTTTGTTGAGGTTATGACCCGCGACGGCGATGGACGTGCGCTCCGGATCGAGCTCACCGGCGACGCCCGCGTCGAGGGCCGCCTCGGCGGCAGCGAGCATCGACAGCCGGGTGGTGAAGGGCGCGCGACGGACCAGCTTGCGCAGCCGCTTGCCCATAGCCTGGGGCAGCCGCTCGCGGAGTGAGGCCAGCTTGGCCATATAGTCGTAGTCGCTGAGGTCTCCACCGACCTTTGAGTAGATCCGCGACGTATCGACACCATGCCAGTTGGTGATACCAGATTTGCCGTCCATCAGGTTGCGATAGAAGGTGTCGAGATCGTCGCCGAGCCGTGTGATCACGGACATGCCGGTGATGACGACGCGCTTCTTGTGGTGGTCCACGACTTGCTCCCACTCGGTCTATGTACAGACCGACGTATTGACGCGAGACGGCTCGCGGCTTCGAGTCTGCTAGCGACCCGAGCCTTTGTCCGTGATCAAAGTCCAGATATAGAATGTCATCGCCACTCCCCGAGCGTGGCGAGCACCTCGCGGAAGTGGGGTTCGAGCTCTTTGCTTGTGTCTGTGTGGGCGCGTCGCACGCCCCTATGCCACTTCTTGTCGAGCAGGTTGTAGAGCACCTTGCGCGGCCCAACCTCGACGAAGGCCGTCTCCGGATCGGCCGCCAGGAGGGCGTCGATGGAGGCTCGCCAGAGCACCGGGCGGCAGACGTGGGTCGACAGGAGCTCGACCCACTGCTTTTGGGTCGGCGTCTCGAGGGGTTTGGCCAGCCGGTTGGGCATGTAGGCCAAGCGCGGCGTGGCGAAGGGCAGCGTGGCGAGGGTCTGGGCGAAGCGCTCGGCGACCGGCGCGAAGGTCGAGCAATGCATCGGCACTTGACGCTCGATGATCGTCGCCTGGGCGTAGGTCTCCTCGTCGAGGACGGCCAGGGCTCGCTCGATCGCCGGCCGGTCGCCGGAGAGGACCTGCTGGCGTGGGGAGTTGAGGTTGACCACCTCGACCACTCCCACGCCCTCGTCGCGCACCTTTGCCGCGACCTCCTCGAGCTCTTCGGCGCTGATTGGGAAGACCGAGGCCATCATCCCCCGGGGCCCGTTGTCGTAGGCCCGCCCCCGCGCACAGACCGCCGGCAGCGCCTGCTCGAAGGAGAGCGCGCCGCAGTGGACGACGTGGTTCCACTCGCCGAGAGAGAGCCCCAGCGAGTGATCGGCCTCCACGCCTTCGGCGGCGAGAAGGGTCATGAAGAGATGATTGGCAACGAAGACGCCAATCTGTACGTCTACATTTCGTGCGAAGGCGTCAGCGTTATCTTCGCGATACTGAGCGAAGAGATCGCGGCCCAGCGTCTCCGACGCCTGCTCGACGAGAGGACGCAGCAGCTCCGGTCGGAGCTGGGTAATCCTCTCGAGCATCCCCGGGTAGCGAGAGCTCTGCCCAGGAAACATGAAGACCAGCGTCATTTACAAAGCACCTTCGCGCGTACGTTCGAGATCGCAGACCGCGTCCCGGCGGTGTCCTCGAGCCATCTTACGGCCTGGTTGCCCAAGACGTCAGCCATCAGGCAACGCTCGGAGGGCCATCCAGACCGAGGCAAGCATTAATCCAACGAACGGCGAGAATCAACCAGCGGGCAACTTTTTGTCCGCGACATGATGCGACGCTTTCGTCGCGTTCGGTCGTTGGAGGCATGAGGACAATGAATCAAAAAAATAAATAATTTCATAATATTATAGAAGGATTCTTGAGAACGGTAGACGATCGCGGGTCCTCGTCTCTGGCGGCCTCGTCGCGGCGCCGCTCTCCATCGCGTTCGTGCTTCCGCCACGGAAGTATGCGACAACCGGCTGACCCTGGTGGGTGTTCTTCGAGCTGTGAGCGGCCATTCCCGTCGCATACGGTCCCGTCGCATAAAGGTCTGCGGCGCATACGGTCCCGTCGCATAAAGGTCTGCGGCGCATACGGTCCCGTCGCATAAAGGTCTGCGGCGATGAGCATTTCAGCTGCCAGAGGAACGCTACGCCCGCCTGAGGCCAGGAAAGGATGATCGCATGTCTGGTCGTACCACCTCACGCCTTCAGCGCACCATCAGCCGACAGCTCGTCCCTCTCGCCGGGCTGCTCGCGTCGCTCTGCGCTCCCAACCTCGCTGAAGCCAAGGACTTCTACGTCGATCCGGTGAAGGGCGCCAAGACGGGAGACGGCAGCGCCGCCAAGCCCTGGCGCACGATCCAAGAGGTGATCGACGCCAAGCAGGTCGAGACCCAGAGCTGGGATCAGCTGCCACATCAGCCTGGAAGCTCGAAGCTGGTGCCTAGGAACGTCGGGGCGCCGATCAAGGCTGGCGATACGATCTATTTACGCTCAGGCTTTCACGGCTCACTGACCATCTCAGGGCATTATAACGCCAAAGAGATCCTCATCGCCGCCGCGCCTGGCGAGACGCCGAGGCTCTCATGGGTCAGGATCGTCGGCTCTAGCCGCTGGCGGATCAGGGGGCTGTCGATCAGCCCCTCCTTCGCCCAGACCTACCAACGCAAGACGATGATCTCGATTGAAAGCCCGGGCTACCAGGGGCCCTCGGAGGATGTGGTGATCGAGGGGAACACCTTGCGCTCGGTGCCGGACATCAGCGCGTGGAGCGCTAACGACTGGGACACCAAGGCGACCAACGGCATCTCGGTCAGCGGTCCGCGGCATCAGGTGCTGAATAATACGCTCGAGAACGTCAACTTCGGCATCCGCGTCAGCGGCGTCGACGCTCTCGTGCGAGGCAACACGATCAACCGCTTCTCTGGCGACGGGCTGCGCGGCCTCGGCGATCGTGGGCTCTTCGAAAACAACCTGGTGAAGAACTGCTACGAGGTCAACGCCAACCACGATGACGGCTTTCAGTCCTGGAGCGTGAAGGGTGGCAAGGTCGGCGCTGGCGAGGTGAGAGGGGTGGTGCTGCGGGGCAACACGATCATCAACTATGACGATCCCAACCAACCCATGCGCTGTCAGCTGCAAGGGATCGGCATGTTCGACGGCACCTTCGTCGATTGGGTGATTGAGAACAATGTGATCATCGTCGACCATTGGCATGGCATCACGCTGCTCGGCGCGCGCAACTGCCGTGTGGTCAACAACACGGTGATGGACCCAAATGGCGCCAAGCCCGGGCCGCCGTGGATCAAGATCGGCAAGCATAAGAAGGGCACGGCTCCCACGGACTGTCTGGTCCGCAACAACATCGCTCACGACTTTACCAGCGCCAGCGGCGTGATTGCAGACCACAACATCAAGATCAAGGACGCGAGCAAGCTCTTCGTCGATCCGGCGGGCTACGACCTGCATCTGCTTCAGAGCAGCGCGGCGGTCGATCAGGGCAGCTCGGCGCAGGCGCCAGCCACCGACATCGAGGGGACACCGCGCCCGCAGGGAAGCGCGGTGGATGTCGGCGCTTACGAGTGGCATGAAACGAAGCTCGACGCGGGTCTTCTTGACGGCGCTGCGCAGGCCGATGGCGGCATCGGTCCGGTGGCTGATGGCGGCGGCGTTACCCCTGATCACGGGGCGGCGAGCGGCGATGGCGCGGTGTCAGTGGGCGACGCTGGTGGCGGGTCGAGCGGTGGCTGCGTGATGACCGACGCGGGTCGGATCGGCGGCGTCGGTCTTTGGCTGCTGTTGGCGCTCTTGCTCGGGCGACGTCGTCGCCACAGCCGGCGCTGAGGACGGTACCCTCCGGGCTCCAGGTAGCGGTCGCTCATGGCGACCGTCGAAGCCGACCTCGACGCCGACGCATGACACTCGCGCGGGCTCCTCGTCCCCATCACACCGGCCAAAGACACTGTGCCAGTCTCTCCATCTGCGATAGTCTCACGGGGCCAACAGGCCTGGAGCTCTCCTCGCGCCTCGCCAGCGAAGCTCAGTCCGGCGCGCTTTGTTCATTCACTTGTTCCGGGTCGCAGTACTAGGGAAGGCTTGAGGGTGTCCGAAGGACTTGGCAGCGGTTGGGGGCGTGCGGAGCGGGTCGTCCTTGACACAGCGCTGCATCGTTGGCTGGTGCCAGCGTATCTCTTCCAGGAGCCAGACGTCTTGCGCCGCGCTCGCCTGGTGGCCTTCTTTGCGGCCTTCGCGGCCTTCTGCGGTGTGCCCTTGGTAGCCTTTCAGTTTCTTTTCGGCAACATGGAGACCGTCTGGTTGCCGGTCTTTGGCACCTTGGGCGCGGTCTCTTCGATCGTCGCCCTGCGGTGGAGCCGCTCGGTGGTCTTGGGAGCGCATTTCTTCTTGGCGGTATGTGGTGCAGGGCTGACGGCCATGACCCTCGTGCGAGGGGGCTTCGGTGAACCTGCGGCGCTCTCCACGGCCATCGTGCCCTTGATCGCTCTGGCCATCGGGGGGCGCCGAGTCGGAGAGATTTGGCTGGGACTGATCGTCGTTGACCTGATCATCATCGCGTTTATCCAACGTTACCTGGGTCTGACGCGCCTGTTGCCAGCGGATCCCGTGACGAACTACGTGTTCAGCCACATCGTGTTCGTGGCGGCGACCTACACGCTGATGTCCGTGCATGTGCGCCTTCGTGAGTCGGCAGCCGAGGAGCGGCGCCTGGCCGAGGCTGCGCTCCTCGCTGCCGAGGTCGCGCGTCAGGCCAGCGAGACGGAGTCGCGCCTGCTGCGCTCGAGCCGCATGGCCGAGCTCGGCACCCTCGCTGCCGGGGTCGCCCACGAGATCAACAACCCTCTGAGCTCGATTCAGGGAAACATCAGCTTTCTGCAAGACGTAGGCGCCTCGATAGGTGGGGCCGAGCAAGCGGAGATCCTCGACGACGTTCAGGAGAGCTGCGCACGTATCGCTCAGATTGTAAGAGATATCAGCACGTTCTCTCGGATGTCTCCCGAAGACGCGGTGGAGGCTGTCTCCCTCGAGGACGTCTTCAGGGCCTCGCTGCGGTTGATGAACAATCAGCTGCGCCATCGCGCGAAGATCCAAGAGGCGTTCGCTGCCAACGTGCCCGCGGCTAAGGGCGACGCCTCTCGGCTGCAGCAGGTGGTGGTCAACCTCTTGAGCAACGCCATCCAGGCCATCGACGAAGAGCGAAGCGATGGAGAGATCATCGTTCGCACCCGCCGAGGAGAGGAGGGGGAGGTCATCGCCGAGGTGGAGGACAACGGCGCCGGCATCCCGCAAAAGCTCCGCCAGCGCGTGCTCGAGCCCTTCTTTACCACCAAGGCCGTCGGGGAGGGGACGGGCCTGGGCCTTTCGATCTGTTTTGGCATCGTGAGCAAGCTCGGTGGTCGGATCGGGATCGACAGCGACGAGGGACGGGGGACCAGGGTCTCCGTCGTGCTTCCAGCGGCGGAGGTGCCAGCGGTCGCGCCTGAGGCCAAGCCCGTGTCCAATAACGATGAGGCGAGGGTGCCCAGGCTGCGGATCCTCGTCGTGGACGACGAGCCTGCGGTGGGCAAGGCCATGCGCCGCCTGCTTCGCGCCCACGAGGTTACCGTCGTGGAGGGTGGGCGAGAGGCCCTCGCGCTCTTGGATGAGGGTGAAGAGATCGACCTGATCCTCTGCGATCTGATGATGCCCGGGATGAGCGGCATGGAGCTTTGCGCGGAGGTCGAGGCGCGACGCCCGGACCTCGCCGATCGGATCATCATCGTCACCGGTGGGACCTTTACGGAGGCAGCTCGCACCTTCCTGCGCGAGGGTGAGCATCTCTGTGTAGACAAGCCGGTCTCGCTGGAGCGCCTCGAGGAGGCCATAGCGGCCTGCCTAGAGCGCTGACCCGCTTACCTCCCGTCGCCGCGCTGGTCTGCGACATCACAGCGGTTGTCGCTCGTCGGTTGCTTGCTACCAGCAGGCGCCCTCCTCGCTCCTACGCTGTGATTCCGCATCCTTGGCGCAGCTCGGTCCGGTAAGCGGATCCGCGCTCTAGCAGCCTGTTGATCGAGCCCTCCCGTCGCGACGCTGATTCTTCGAACCGAGCTCTTTGTCGCTCAAACTCGCCGTAGCACCAGAGAGCTGACTGACGAGCAACGAAGCCGGCTGGGCCTGAGTCCGCCTCACCGCTGACAGCCGGGGCAGTAGAAGGTGCTGCGCTGCTGTTGTGTGAGCTTCTCGATGGTGGCGCCACAGCGGGGGCAGGGCTCGCCTTCGCGGCCGTAGACCCGCAGGTGCTGCTGATAGGAGCCCTCGACACCGCGGCCGCTCTGGAAGTCTGAGAACGTGGTGCCGCAGGCGTCGATCGCGGCGGTGAGGACCTCTCGGATCGCGAGATGGAGGCGGCCAATCTCGGCGCGGTGGAGGCTTCCGACGGTGCGGTGTGGGCCGAGGCCAGCGTGGTGCGGGATCTCTGCAGCGTAGATGTTGCCGATGCCAACCAGCCGATCTTGTCTGAGGAGCCAGGGCTTGAGCAGCTGGGCGCCAGAGCCGCGGGCGAGCTGCGCGCGCAGCGCCTCGACGGTGAAGGCCCCGGTGGTGGGATCGAGCCCGGCCGGCTGTGCCATGTCGAGGGCATCGTAGAGCGTCAGCGTGCCGAAGCGGCGGGTGTCTTGAAAGACGAGCTGGCCACGGTCTAGCTCGAAGATCGCGCGGACGTGGGGCAGCTCCGCGGCGTCGCGATCTGGGCGCCAGAGCAATCGTCCTGTCATCCGTAGATGCACGCCGAGCCAGCACGAGCGTCTCGAAGACGTCTTCGCCAGCTCGAGGAGCACCTCTTTGCCCAAGCGAAAGACACGGATGAGGTGGCGACGAGCGAGGCGCCGGGTGGGGAGTTCGAGGCGGGCCCTGTCGAGGATACGCACCCGCATGACCGTCTGCCCTTCGACCAGCGGCGCGAGGCTACGAGCGACGGTCTCGACTTCGGGGAGCTCGGGCAAGGAAGAGAACCTGGCAGATCAGCGCTCGAGCGCTATTCGAGCACGCGTCTGGCGGCGGAGAGCCAGCGCCAGGAGAGCTCGGCTTTGCCAGGTTCGGCTTCGGTCAGGGACATCCGCAGCGCGTCGGCGGTGCTCACGCCGTTGATCGTGACGCCGGTGAGGATCGAGCCGAGGCGGCTGCAGAGGGGCTCGTGACTGGTCAGTAGCACATCAGCGCCGTCGGGCAGCTCGGAGAGTCGCGAGAGCAGCTCGCCGAGATCGCCGCCGGGCTCGAGGCAGCTTAGGAGCTCGACGGAGACGTCGCTTTCGAGCTGTCCTGCGATCAGCTCGGCGGTCTGCAGCGCGCGGGTCAGCGGGCTACTCCAGATGTGCACCGGGCGCACCTCGCGGTCGAGCAAGGTCTGCCCCGTGGCGCGCGCGGCGGCGCGCCCGTTGTCGGAGAGCACCCGCTGGTCGTCGTTCAGCGTCACGTCGAGGGAGCGCCGGGCGTGACCGTGGCGGACGAGCGTGACCGTGATCATCTTGCTCGCCCCGTCACTTCTTCAGCGCTTTTTTCAGCAGGTCTCCGAGGGTGCCCATCGAGCCGCCACCCTGGTCGCCACGGCTGTCGCGACCACCGCGACCACCCTGCTCCTGCTGGTAGTCAGCGTAGCTGGCGCTCTCGGCGGCCTCCTCGCTGGCTTTGAGCGAGAGCCGGATTCTCCCTTCAGGGCTGATCTCGGTGATCATCGCCTTCAGCTCGCTGCCCTCGGGGAACGCCCGACGAAGGTTGGCGTTGCGCCCAGCGCCGGTCTCCTCGGTGGGGATCAAGCCGCGGGACTTGCGCCCAGCGTTTTTGATGTTGACAAAGAGGCCGAAGGGCTTGATCTGATCGACGACGACGTCGACCAGCGCGCCGACCATCACCTCGGTCTCGCCGCCCCGAACTCCGCCCTCGCCCCGAGCGCCGCCCTCACCGCCACCCTTCAGCGAGAGGCCGATGCGCTTGGCCTGCCGGTCGATGCGCAGGATCGTCGTCCGCACGGTCTCACCGACGGTGACGACATCTGAGGGGTGGTTGATCCGGCGATCGGCCAGCTCGGAGATATGCACGAGACCGTCGACGCCAGCGCCGAGCTCGACGAAGGCGCCGAAGGGCTGGATCCGCACGACCTTGCCCTCGACGCTGTCGCCCTCCTGGAGCTGTGAGACCAGCGTATCCCAGGGATCGCCGAGGAGCGCCTTGATCGACAGACCGATGCGCTGCCGGTCGGCGCGCTTCGGATCCTGCTCGACCTTCATCACCTGCACCCGCACGGTCTGCCCCTCGGCGAGCACATCGGAGGGGTGTTCAATCCGCTGATGGCTGATCTGCGAGACGTGGACCATGCCCTGGATCCCGCCGATGTCGACGAAGGCGCCATAGGGCTGCAGCGTGGTGACCCTGCCCTCGAACTCGGCGCCCTCGATCAGCTGGTCGCGGATCTCGGCGGCCTGCGCCTCTCGCTCCTCCTCGAGCAGGGCGCGGCGGCTGATGACCACGTTGCGGCCGTTCTCTTTGACCTCCATCACGCGGAACTGCAGCGTCTCGCCAACGTATCTGCTGGCGTCTTCGCAGAAGCCGAGCTCGACCTGGGAGATCGGGCAGAAGGCCCGCGCGCCGTTGAGGTCGACCTCGAGGCCCCCCTTGTTCATCGCCGTGACCTTGCCCTCGATTGGGATCCCCAGGTCTTGGGCGTCTTCGATCGCCTGCATGTTGAGGTGCTTGCGCGCCAGGGCGCGGCTGAGCAGCACCTCCGGCTCGAGGGCGACGACGTAGGCGGCGAGCTTGTCGCCGACTTGCACCGTGAGGTCACCCTCCTCTTCGAGCTCCTTGCGGTCGACCGCCGCCTCGGATTTGCCCCCGACGTCGATGAAGACCGCGCTCTCGCCAATCGAGACGATGGTCCCCTCGATCACTTCACCAATCTCCAGGTGCCGGCGCTCCGGCATGCGGAAATCTCTCTCGAACGACGCCTCCGGCGTGGTGCCCTGCTCTTCGCTGGTCATGATTCCTTCTCGGTCGGGATCTGGTCGCTGTCTTCTGGCGCCTTGCCCCAGGTTTGGCGGCGTCTTAGCCTGAAAGCCCTCACGAGGCAACTCTCACGGCATGTTGGTGACGATCAGTTGATCGAAGCAGGCCTTGGCCTGGTAGGTAAGAAAGCCGACGGTGCCCTGGGTCAGCTTCTGGTCCACTGTCAAGAGCTTGATGTTGGTTCCCACGACCTCGCAGGTCAACTCGCTGCCCTTGGCGGTCAAGCGTAGAGTCGCTTTGGAGCCAGTCACGGTGCCGTTGCCGGACTCCTGCAGTAGGAGGTCGCCAGCGCTCGCGCGGTAGAGGAGCTGCAAGCGTTGATGGGCGAGGTCGACCACGCAGTTGTAGGCGGTGTAGGGGTTGAGGCTGTCGACGCGGGCCGAAATGCCTGCCCAAGCCCTCGAGCCGGGGCCGATCGCGGAGACCTGCACGCGGGCCTGGATCGCCTGGTTGACGGGCAGCGTGACCGCCGTCGGGCCGAGGCGGGCGTGGCGGAGGGACTCGGTCTCGCTCTTGGTGCAGAGCGCGTCGCCGATGGCCTCCCAACCCGAAGTGGCGATGTAATCGCCGAGGTTCTGGCCTGGAGCCTTGGTGTAGATCGGGCTGTTTCTTAGAAGGGGCGTCGGGTCGTTGGCGTTGTTCAGCGTGTCGCCGTCGATGTCCTTGTCACAGATGTCGCCAATCTGATCGTTGTCGAGATCGTCCTGGGCGTTGTTGTGGTCGCCGGGGCAGTTGTCGCAGGCGTCCCCAAAGAGATCGTTGTCCTGGTTGCCTTGGCCCTTGTTGGCTTTGTCGACGCAGTTATCGCACTCGTTGCCGACACCGTCCTTGTCGGTGTCCGCCTGGTCGCTGTTCTTGTCGCCGGGGCAGTTGTCGCAGGCGTCACCAACACCGTCATCGTCGCCGTCGTTCTGGTCGGCGTTCTGAATCTGCGCGCAGTTGTCACAAGCGTCACCGAGGGTGTCGTTGTCGCTGTCGATCTGGTCGGCGTTGTTGTCGCCGGGGCAGTTGTCGCAGAGGTCGCCGACACCGTCATCGTCGCCATCGACCTGGCTGGGGTTGGAGATCGTGGGACAGTTGTCCCGATCGTCGTTGACACCATCGTTGTCGCGATCGCCGATGGTGTCGGGGCGCAGGGTGTCCGGTAACAAGGTGTCGAGCCACAGCCTCTCGTGGCGCGGCCCGTCGACCTCCACGCTGCCGTCCCGAGGCGTGACGGAGATACCGCTCGTGTCGAAGACACAGCTGGCCCCCAAGAGGACCAGAAGAAGCGGAATATGTAGGCGCTGACGCGATGATCGTCGGCGAGTCGAACAAGCCATTGCGCCTTGAGTGTACGCATGTCGGAGCGGTCTCAGCAAGCCGCTGCGAGCGCCAACAGCGTCGTTTCGGTTGCTCAGTCGTTTGGATCGGCGTCGACGGTGGTCGGGCCCGTGATCAGGATACCCGTCGCCCCGGGGCCGAGGTCTGCCGCGTTGGCCTCGTCGGTGTCGAGGTGCATGTCGAGCTGGTACGTTTCGCTGACGCGCACCAGCACGTCGTCGAAGATGATCCCCCGCTCGCCGCCGACGCGGACCATCACCCAATCCTTGTCCTTGACGCCAAAGCGCTCCGCGTCATCGGGGTGCATGTGTATGTGGCGCTGAGCCTGGATCACGCCATCTTCGAGCTCGACGGCGCCGTTGGGCCCCTCGAGGCGTAAGCCGGGGGTGTCCTCGACGTTGCCCGAGGCGCGAATCGGCGCGTCGATGCCGAGCTTGAACTCGTCGGTGCGCGAGATCTCGACCTGCGTCGCTTTGCGCTCGGGGCCGAGCACACGGACGCGCTCGATGGTGCCCTTCGGGCCGACCAGGTCCACCATCTCCTCAGCGGCGAACTGACCCGGCTGCGAGAGCTTCTTGGCCCAGGTGAGCTGATGCCCAGCACCAAAGAGCGCCTCGACATGCTCGCGGCTGAGGTGGACATGTCGCACGCTGGCGTTGATCGGAATGCGAGGCTCGTCACTCATGGCTGCTCCTTTTCCGGGTCTTGGCTCGAGGTCTTGAGAGCACCCCAGAACACTTCTGGCTCTCCCGTCGCCGGGCACAGCCCTGCCGGCCGCTTTCTATGCCTCAGAACGTTCGCCGTACCAACAGCGAAAAGCCATCGGCGCTGTCGAGCTGGATTGTACCGTCAGGATCGCCTCAGGGTTTGCTGTAGCTGACGCTATCACGAGGCTGGACCTGGCCAAGCTCGTACGTGGTGAGCTTCAGGCTCTTGCTCGCGAGCTCGAGCACGCAGAACCCGACCCAAGCGCTCTTGAGCAGGTTGCCATTGAGCTCGGCGCTGGTCGGATAGGCCAACAAGGACCGCAAGGGGTCGGTGACGTCGACCAGCTCGTCGCCGGGCGGGTAGTGCCCGGCTGCCGGGGCGAGCAGGTAGCCCACGCCATCCTGGGGGCCGACGCCGTAGCTCGTCACCGGCTGAACCTGCGGCTTGCCCCCGGACAGGCCCGTGTAGCGCAGCGGACGGAGCCGCTGGTAGAGGTGCTCATGACCGGAGACGACCCAATCGACGCGCTTATCGAGGAGCGGTAACACGGTGCGCGTCGACTCGTTCTGCTTGGCGTGACGTGCGCCGACGTCGAAGGGGCTGATATGCCAGGTGGCGATGGTCCAAGGCGTCTTGGCTTGCGTCAGCTGCTGCGCGAGCCAGCTGTACTGAGCTCCAGCGGGCGCGCTCCAGTCGCTCGAGCCGACCCAGGGCTGAGCCGTCTCGGAGTTGAGCGCGAAGACCGTCAGCGGACCGAGGCGTAGACCGTAGTAGGTGTCCTTGCCGCTCGAGCTCGCCGTCGCGAAGAGCGCCTCGAAGGTCTTCGTGTCACCGTGGCTGCCGTAGGTCGGCGTGTCGTGGTTGCCGACCACCGGCACGAGGACGGTCCTCGACAGCAGCGGCGCGCCCTTTCTGAAGAACGCACGCCAGCGCATGGGCTCATCGTCGCCGGCCAGGTCACCGGCTATCAGCACGGCGTGGGCGTCGTCGTGGGGCGGCTTGGCCAAGGCCTGAGCGATGTCGGCCCAGCGATCCTGCACGTGGTTGGTGTCCTGGGGATCGGCTAGCACGATCAGCTTCAGCGCCGTCGCGTGGGCTGGCAGCGTGCGGAAGCTATGGGTCGTCGAGCGATCGAGGAAGGGGCAGCTCGCCGTCGGGTCGAGGCAGCCGACCTGATAGTAGTAGCGCGTGTTCGGCTGCAGCCCCTCGAGCACCAGGTGGTGATCGAGGCCAGGCTGGGGCTCGTCTCTCGTCTGCGGTAGCGAGATCGGCGACGTGCCATAGCGCACGCGCGCCTTGCAGGTTCGCCAGGAGCGGAAGTTGACCACCACGCTGCGCGCTGGATCGCGCTTGGCCGCTGTGGCGGGCAGCAGGTTGTCGCGCCAGGTCAAGTAGGGCCCCATCCAGAGCCCGCCGATCGGCCGATGCCAGTCGCCCTTGCCGTTGTTATCCCAAGACGAGGCGTCGTGGTTGGTGAAGGCGAAGTCGAGCTGGTGCGCGCTGGCGATGATCGGCAAGGTCGCCTCCCAGCCCCCCGCGACCTTGTTCATCACGATCTGCTTGGCGGTGGGGTAGGGCGCCCCGTTGGGCTGCTGCCAGGACCAGTCGTTGAACGAGTAGTGCAAGCGCACGGCCGACCCGCCGGCGAGGGCGCCGCTGTAGCGCACGGTGACGCTCTGCCCGGCGATCAGCCTCGAGGGTGAGACGGTCACGCCGCCGGGTAAGGAGACGCCAGGATCGCCGCAGGGGGCGCTGTCAGGCGCGGGCGTGGTGTCGGCTGGCCGGGTGTCGGCGGCGGCCTCATCGCGACGCGCATCGCGAGGCGCATCGGGGTCGCTCAGGTCGTCGCGCTTGGCGTCGGCCGCGGCGTCGAGGTCAAGGCGAGCATCTCGCCCAGCGTCGGGGGCGCTGGCGTCGTCACTGCATGCAGGGAGCGCGAGCAGAGAGATGAAGAGGAGGAGCCGAACGCGATGGAGCATCGCTCGATGCGTTACCACGTGGGGCGGGTCTTGGCGACGTTGAGCGTGTGCTGGATGCGATTCCAGGCGTCGCCGGCCTGACGCTCGCCGAGGTGTGGAGCGGCGAACCTCATCCAGCTCTCGCGGGTCTCCTTCTTCAGCGCGTCGACGAGGCGCTTCTCGAAGCGCAGCGGCAGCATGTTGTCGCTGAGATCGGCCTTGTGCACCCAGGAGTTGGCGTTGTCGATCATCATCACCCGCGGCTTCTTGCCCGCGCCGATGCTCACCGGGAAGGGGTGTTGTTGGGTGACGAAGATGTTGCCCTTGTTGCCGCCCATGCGGCTGTTGGGCACGTGCTCGTCGGAGGCGGCGATGTAGGCCATCATCCGCACCACGTCGAGCTGGCGTGTGCCGGCGCTGCTGCGTTCGAACTTGCGCAGCTCGGGGCGGGTGTCGCGCCAGTTGGCGCCGAGGCTCTTGCCCTTGGGTACGAAGTACTGCAGCGAGCCGATGCTGGCGCCGTAGCCCGGGACGTTGAGGATCGCGGCGGTCGTCGGTGGGACGCGGCCGGCCTTGATCCGCTTGTCGAACTGGTAGGAGAAGACCTCACGGCTGACGAAGGTGAAAGACGGGCGCGCCAGCGGGGAGTAGGCGTGGAGCCAGTTGGCCTTCTTGGTCGGGCCGGTGGGCTTGAAGACGGCCTTCACCGGCTGACCGTCGACCGTGTTTTTGAAGGTCACGACGTAGGTGTCGAAGGCGTGGGCGTTATCCGACGACAGGGGCTTGACGCTGACGACCTCGCCCTTGTCGAGGATCGCCTCGACGAACGCCCGCTTGTCTCGGCCGAACTTCGAGGCGTCGAGGACCTTGCGGTCCGGGATCCCCACGCGAGCGCCGATGGCCTTGATCGCCTTGGCTACCTCCGGGATCACGTCGTCGCCGCCGAGGAGCGCGGCCTTCTTCAGGGCGCTGTAGGAGCTCTTGTCGCCGAGCTCCGAGAGCTTCTGGATCGCCGCGGCGCTGAGGTTCTGGTACTTGCCGAAGGTGCCCTTCTGCGTGCGCTTCAGGCCCATCTTCGAGGCCTCGGAGACGACCGTGTTCAGCGCGTGGACCTGCTGCTGCCTGGTGTTGAGGCCGTTGGTCAGCCGCCCGAGGTCGAGCTTGCCCGCGCCGCCGGCGTGCTTGTCGAAGCGCCGCACCTGGCCGAGGAGCCGACCGTCGGTGCCGAACTGGTTGGTGAAGGTCTTGCGGACCAGGCGGAGGGCAGCCCCGAAGCGCTGGGTCTTCAAGGTGGCGAGCGGCGCCTTGGGCGCGGCGTGGGCGAAAAAGGGCAGCGCGAGGCTGGCGATGAGGGCGATCGGGGTGATGAGTCGCGACAGAACCATAGCGGCCTCCAGGCGTAACCAGAGGAGTATGCATCGCGCATGCCATGGTCTTGATGCCTTGTTGTTCCAGTCAACATTTTGAAAATAAACAATGATCATAGTCAGCGTTCGATGGGCCGATGGCCACCCGATTCAGCGCCATGACGGGTCAGCGCGGGTTCAGTGGCCATTGATCCAGCCACCTGGTAGACCAAGAGACAAGACGGGTGCGCCGTGCTGCGCACCTTGGAGACAGCGTGGAGAGCAGCGAGCGAAACGGCGATGAGTGATCAGGACATCAAGAAGCCCACCGGCGACCCCGATCTCGAGGGCGACCTCGCCGTACAGGAGCGCAAGAAGACCAAGCGGCCAAAGCTATGGAAGGTCATCCTGCACAACGACGACTACACGACGATGGAGTTCGTGGTCTACGTGCTGATGGAGCTCTTTCACAAGACCAACGCCGAGGCCACGCAGATCATGCTCCACGTCCACACTAAGGGGAAAGGCGTCTGCGGCGTCTTTACGGCTGAAATCGCTGAGACCAAGGTGCACCAGGTTACGGACAAGGCGCGGGAGTTCGGCCATCCGCTGCGATGCACGATGGAGCCGGAGGATGACGCGCCGGACGAGTGAAGGTTGCTCACGGCTGGTACGAGGTCGTAGGGCGTAAGAGCGCCCCTACACGTTCGGGACCGAGCCGGGTGCTGAGCTGCCGAGCCGATTTCGTAGCCGAAGACATGAGCCATGGGTGGTACGGCGAGCGTTCTGAGGCCCAGAGCGCCCGCCGGCGCTCTGCCCGGCAGCGCTCTGCCCGGCGACGGGAGGAGTGATGTGTCCGGCGACGGGAGGAGTGATGTGCCCGGCGACGGGAGGAAGGTGTAGGGGTGCTCTCAACACCACCAATCAGATGAGCAGGGCTCCGAGAGAGCCACTCGCGAGCTGAGTCATGGCCGCTCTGCCGTCGTCGTCGCCACCCAACGCCCCGCCGCGGTGATACCCTCGCGAGGGCAACCTAGTTGACGTTGCACTCGGGAGCCCTACTCTTTCAAGGCGCCGATGGGTGCGATCCAAGCTCGCATGTCGAAAGATCCCTAATGAAGATCAGCCAGGACCTCCAGATCAGCGTTAGCGTCGCGCTCAACGAGGCGGCCAACCGTGGTCATGAATTCGTCGGACTCGAGCACCTGCTGTTTGCGCTGCTCCACGACAAGCAGACCGCCGACGTGGTGCGCCATTGCGCCGGCGACGTAGGCGAGCTCAAGAAAGAGCTCGACCGCTTCCTCGCCGAGCAGCTCGAGGCGCTCCCCGAGGAGCGCCGTGGCACGCCGGAGCCAACGCTCGCGTTTCAGCGCGTGATGTCGCGGGCCGCGACCCACGTTGAGAGCAGCGGCAAGGAGGAGGTCTTCGGCTACAACGTGCTGGTCGCGATCTTCTCCGAGGTCGAGTCCTGGGCCGCACATTTCCTTGAGGAGGGCGGCGTCACGCGGCTCGACGTGGTGAGCTATATCTCCCACGGGGTGTCGAAGATCGACGACGGCACGGGCAGCGTGGCCAGCGCCGCGGGGGCCGGCGTCGACCGGCCACTGAACGCCGACGCGGAGGACGCGCAAGAGGCCGAGCTAAAGAAAAACCCCCTCGAGGCCTTCTGCGTCAACCTCAACGAGCTGGCCGCCGAGGGCGGCATCGACCCGCTGATCGGCCGGGGCCGCGAGCTCGAGCGCGCGATGCATATCCTCTCTCGGCGCCGGAAGAACAACCCGATGTTCGTCGGCGACTCCGGCGTAGGCAAGACCGCGATCGTCGAGGGCCTCGCGCTGCATATTCACGAAGAGAAGGTCCCCGACGCGATCAAGGGCTCGACGATCTTCTGCCTCGACATGGGCGCGCTGCTCGCCGGCACGCGCTATCGTGGCGACTTCGAAAACCGCATGAAGGCGGTGCTCGGGGCCTTGCAGGAGATCGAGGGTGCGATCCTCTTCATCGACGAGCTACATACGGTGATCGGCGCGGGCGCGGCCTCCGGCGGCACGATGGACGCCTCGAACCTCCTCAAGCCAGCGCTGACCACGGGCAAGCTGCGCTGCATCGGCTCGACGACCTACCAGGATTTCCGCAGCCACGTCGAGCGCGACCGCGCGCTGATGCGGCGCTTCCAGACGATCGACGTCGCGGAGCCCTCCGTCGACGAGACGGTGCAGATCCTCGACGGCCTCAAGGGGCGATACGAGGAGTTTCATAAGGTCATCTACGTCGACGAGGCGATCAAGACCGCGGCGGAGCTCTCCTCGCGCTATCTCCACGATCGCCGTTTACCGGATAAGGCGATCGATCTGATCGACGAGGCTGGCGCGGCGGCGCGCTTGGCCGGGCGCGAAAACGAGAAGATCGCCGAGGTCGAGATCGAGAGGGTCTTGTCCAAGATGGCTCAGATCCCGCCCAAGCAGGTCTCGAGCAACGACAAGGAGCGGCTCGGCGAGCTCGAGGCCGATCTCAAGCGCGTGGTCTACGGCCAAGAGGCGCCGATCGAGCAGCTCGTGGCGGCGATCAAGATGTCCCGTGCCGGGCTGCGCTCTGCAGATAAGCCGATAGGTTCGTTTCTGATGACCGGCCCCACCGGCGTAGGCAAGACGGAGCTGGCTCGCCAGCTCGCCCTGACCATGGGCCTCGAGCTGATCCGCTTCGACATGAGCGAGTACATGGAGCGGCATACCGTCTCGCGGCTGATCGGCGCGCCTCCTGGCTACGTCGGCTTCGACCAGGGTGGCCTACTCACCGACAGGATCCGCCAGTTCCCCCACGCCGTGCTGCTCCTCGACGAGATCGAGAAGGCTCATCAAGATGTGTTCAACCTGCTCTTGCAGGTGATGGACCATGCCACCTTGACCGATAACAACGGGCAGAAGGCCGATTTCCGCCATGTGATCCTGCTGATGACCTCCAACGTCGGCGCCCGCGACATGGAGAAGGGCCTCGTCGGCTTTGGCGATCGCGGCTCGACGGAGAAGGGCGACGAAGAGTACAAGCGCCTCTTCGCCCCCGAGTTTCGAAATCGCCTCGACGGCCGGCTCGTCTTCGGCAAGCTCTCACCGCTTGTGATGGTCAAGATCGTCGAAAAGTTCGTCAAAGAGCTCGGCGAGCAGCTCGCCGAGCGGAACGTCAAGATCGAGCTCACCGACGCGGCCAAGGACTACCTCGCCCGCGAAGGCTACAACGAGAAGTTCGGCGCCCGTCCCCTCGACCGCGTGATCCAAAGCCAGATCAAACGCCCTCTCGCTGAGGAGCTGCTCTTTGGCAACCTCGAAAGCGGCGGCACCGTCATCGTCGACCTTTCCCTGGAGAAGAGCGACGCCAAGGCCGACAACGAGGCCGAGAAGGCCGAGCCCACCACTGAGCGCGAGAAGCTCGTCTTTCGCACCAAGAGGTAGTCGCCTCGAAGGGTTCGTAGCGCCGGGTCTGCGCCCCTTACCCAGGCAATCGTCAGAAAACCGTCGCGGCCGAACCGGCGCCCGGGCGTTTATCACCTGGCGCAGCAGCTGCGGTGACGAGGCCACACCACAGGCTATCAGGCGCCGGGGCGTTGGACGAAGCGGCCCTCGTGGGGCTGGCCGGCGCAGAGGTAGAGCCGGTTGCGGGTGAGGTCCATCACCACGCTAGCGAGGGTCTGGGAGCGCGAGCCTCTCGCCGCGGTCTTGCTGACCGATAGTGGCGCGCCCTCACGGTCGGCGAGGATCTTCTGCATCCGCGCGGCGGGATCGGGCAGGGTGGTAGCGAGGCTAGAGGCGCGGGCGGTGGCGACCTTGAAGCGGTTCATCGTTGACTTCCCAAAGCCGCTGTCACAGCCCTTGGCTAGCGTGGCGTCGCAGAAGTGGTTGGTGTGGACCAGCTGGCCGCTCTTCATCGGCAGCTTGGCCGTGGCCTTCGGGGTCCACTCGAGGTCGACCGCCTGAGGCTTGCCACCACGGCGCTCGTCGTGCTGGGCCATCAGGAAGTTCGCCGAGGCGCAGCGCGGCACCTTCGCAACCAGGTTGATCGCCTCCTCGAGGCTCTGGCACTCCATCACGGCGCGGAGCAGCACGTGGACCATCACGCCGTAGGGCCCGTTGGGGTCTTCGGTCTTGTGGCCGAGGAAATTGAGGCAGACGCCGAGACGGCGCTCATTGTAGCCGATCTTTCCCACCATCCCGGCCTCGGTGAAGGTCAGAAGTCGCGGCGCCCCTTTGCGCTGCACCCTTAGCAGCACGATGCTGCCGCTCAGCTCCTTGCGCCAATCCCAGTTTTGGCCGAGGGCCAAGAGCGGGCGTTGCGCCGTGCCGCCTTGGAGCGCCAGGGCGGTGCAGCCGGGGCGGGCGACGTCGCCGTGGAGGTCGGGCCAGAGCGGTGACTCGATCGAGGTGCGCTTGCCGCCATTGGTGCGCTTTGGCTTCGCGGCGGCCGATCGCCTGCGGCCGACCACCAGCATGTCCGTGCGGGCGTTGAGCGCCAGCACCGCCTCACGCTTGACCCTGGCGCCCTTGGCGATGCCGTCGATCTCTTCGAGGAGCGCCGGGGTGTGCTTGCGCATCACCTCGCCGAAACCGGCGGCGATGCTCAGCGCTCGCGCGCGCGGCAGCTTGATCACCTGCTCGAACCAGCGCAGGTAGAAGGCGACGTTATGCTGCACCTGCTTGGCGAAGGTGCGACCGTGCTTCAGGCCGATCTCGCCGGCGGAGCCGCGTAAGGTCAGCTCGGGGAAGGGCAGCAGGCGGCCTCTACGAGGACCCGCGAGGGCCGAGTCGAGACAGAGCTCGCTGGCGAGCAGGCCGGCGCCGGCGCCAAGGCCGACCAGAAAACCACGTCGATGTACACGGTCACGCATGACCGCATGCTACACGATGATCCGTCCATCGCCACCACGGTGGTCTATGGGCTCAGCTGATAGGTCAGGCCAGCGGTGGTCGGTCGTAGGAGCCGACCTGCCCGGCGTCTCCGGACTCTGAGGCTTCGAGATCGCGACAGCGCGCTGGATCCCAGCGCTGTCAGAGCGTGAGTGGACCGGGGGCGCTCATGCGCTAGAATCGCGCTCGTGACCGGTATGTCCCGGCCGCGCGGAGGTAACGCGCAATGGCTGCCCAGGGAGAGAGGACCGCGGACGACGGCTCCGGTGAGATGTTCGATCGCATCGCTGGCCGCTACGACCTGATGAACAAGCTGATGACCGGCGGGCTCGATCGCCACTGGCGGCGGCGGTTGGTTGGGGCGGTGGTCGAGTCGACCAAGCCGGGGGACGCGATCCTCGACCTGGCCACCGGCACCGCCGACATCGCTCGCGCCCTGCTGCTGCGCGGCGAGGGTCGCCGCGTGGTCGGCGTCGATCCCTCGCCGGGGATGCTGAAAGAGGGCGTGGTGAAGCTCCGCGCGGCCGACGTCGGCGATCGGGGCACGTTGGTCGTGGGCGATGGGCAGCGGCTGCCCTGCCCAGACGACTGCTTCGCCGCCGCCTGCTGCAGCTTCGGCATCCGAAACGTCCCCGACCGGCTCTTAGGCCTGCGCGAGCTGGCGCGGGTCACCCGTCCCGGCGGGCTGATCGCGATCCTCGAGGCAAGCGAGCCGCGCGACGGTTTCTTGGCGCCGCTAGCGCGTCTGCACTTGCATCACCTGGTCCCGCGCCTCGGTCGCTGGCTCGCTGGCGACAGCGCTTACGGCTACCTCCAGAGCTCGGTCGAGGCGTTCCCGCCCCCGGAGGCCTTCTGCGAGCTGATGCGCGAGGCTGGTCTGCGCGAGGTCTCTGCCCAGCGGCAGTCCTTCGGCGTGGCGCAGATCTTCTTCGGTCGCGCGTAGCTACTCTAGAAAACAGGCCCCCCCACGTTGTTTGGCGTCTAGAATGCGGGCCGAAAGGGGGTCGCCTTGCCAGCTCGCTTCGCGCTGCGCACCGCGCTCGTCAGCTCTGTCTTCGTCTCGCTCGCCTTCGCCGCCGGTTGTCCGGCGAACAAGGCTCAGTTCATCGAGATGTCCTACCCCAACAGCATCAGCGATCCGGCCCCCTCGGACGCGATCTTGACGATGTACGCGTCGTCGGCGCCGGCGCTGATCGCGGCTTATCGCCAACCGCAGCTCGCCGGCGAGTGCCTGCGAGCGCTGGTCGTTCGCGATCAGCAGAGCGCGGGCGGATGCTTGCCGCAGCTCTGGAAGCATGGCGCCTGCCTCGACGGCGGCATGAGCTGGCGCGAGTGTGTGCGAGACCAGGCCAAGCCCTGGCTCCTGTCGACCGCTGGCACCTGTCCGGTGTTCGCCGTTGGCGCCTGCAAGGCGCTCGAGGGCAGAGACGTGGTGCGGATGGCGCGCTCGCTGCTCGACTTCGGCCAGGCGGTCTATCACAAAGAACTCGCCCGGCAAGGGCAGGCGCAGGGGCAGAGCACCGTGCTCGACCGGCTGGAGCAGGAGCGCGCGACGATCCGGAAGGTGATGAGCAACGTCGCCGACATCCTCGCCCACGAGTGGAGCCCGGAGCCCGAGCAAGAGACACCTCCGGCGCTGGCTCGACAGCAGCGCCGGCTCAAGCCGGTCTTCGCCGCCAAGACGCGCTACAGCTACCGTCGGCCAGCCTACCCGGTGCTGGCGCTGAGCGGCGGTGCGGCCAACGGCGCGTTCATGGCGGGCTTCATACATGCGCTGCTGACCCTCCGCGAGGCCGCGATCGATCATTGTGGCGCGAAGACGCCGTCCGCCGCGAGGGGCGCTCCAGCTCACCATCACTATCGGAGCTTGGCGAAGCTCGTCGAGCACGAGTATCGGTTTGGCGGCGCCGCGGGGACGAGCGTTGGCTCGTTGGTGGCGATGATCCTCGACCTCTATTTCGCGCGGCCTCCGCAGACCCTGCCAAACGCGCTGCGGGAGGTCTTTCGCGAGTGCCTGGTCGCAGCTCAGCGCGCCGGCGTGACGACGAAGGGCATCGACAGCACCTCGCGTCCGGTGCAGGCCTGTGCGCTGGCGATGCTGCAAAAAGAGCTCACGACCAACAACGAATACGATCTGCTCTGTGTCGAGCCCGGAGACATCACGGGCCTGATGAGCAACCGCGTCAACATGCTGCGCTTCACGCCGCTGATGCGCAACATCGTCCAGCCCTTCGTCCGCCGCTACTACTCGCTGCTGAGCCAGAATGACTTCATCACCTCGGTGATGGCCGTAGACCTGCAGCAGAACACCTTGGTTGGCGTGGACGAGCGGATCTGTCACTCGATGAAGGCCAAGGCGCCTGACTGCATGGCCACCGGGATCCTGGCCTCGATCTCCGAGCCGATCTTCGTCAACCCCGTCAAGCGCCTTTATCTGGGGCTCGCAAGAGAGGGACAGCCTGGCGCCTGGCTCGACGGCGGGCTCCACTCCGGCACCCCCGTGCTGCGCGCGCTCGGCCTCGCGGGGGACGGTGTGCCGGTGCTGGCGATCAACACCCATCGCGCCGAGGGGATCCCTGCGCACGCGCCGGACCACGCCTTCGACGTGCTCTTCAGCACCCTCGGCACGATGGTCGACAAGACCCGCGCTTGGGAGATCGCGCTCGGAGAGCTGCGCAACGAAGAGCGCCATCGAAAGTTCCGCTTCCTCACGCGGCTGCTCCGGAGCGGAGACAAGACGCTGGGCAAGCGCCTCGGACCGATGCCCTGGCGCTGGCAGCGCAAGAGCCGCTGGTCGAGCCGACGCAAGGATGAAGAGGTGCTGAAGCAGAAGCTGAAGCAGAAGCCAGCTCGCCGACCCAAGAGGCGGCGCTTCAACTCCCAGGTCGCCGCGGTCTTCGTGCCGGCGACGATCGAGCCGAAGCACCTCTTCGCCAGCGGCTACACCTTCGATCCGATGGTGATGAAGGCGCTCTTCGCCAACGGCCAGCGGGCGCTGCTCGACCAGCGGCGAAAGCTCTTGCCTTGGCTGGGCTGGGACGAGCTCGACCGCCTCGAGGCCAGCTCCTGCCAGGACCGTTGCTGCCAGGGTTACCGCCGGGCGATCGAGGAGCTAGCCAAGGGCTTCCTCGCGGCCAAGGACATCTACATGCGCTTCGGTAACGTGGCGGTGCTGCGCAACCACCGCGCCGCCCGACGCAAGCTGCTCGAGAGGAAGCTGAGGCATTGCTATTGAGCGAGCGCGGTGTGTAGGTGTATTCGTTAGGAGCATCCCCACACATGCCTCTCGTCGCCGGGTACAGCGCTGCCGGCCGTTAGGAGCACTCCTGCCGATTCCTTCCGTCGCCGGGCACAGCGCGGCCGGTCGCTTTCTAGGCCTTAGGAGCACCCCTACAAATTCCTCCTGTCGCCGGGCACAGCACTGCCGGCCGCTTTCTAGGCCTCAGAACGCTCGCCGTACCACCCGTATGGCTCATGTCTTCGGCTACGACATCGGCTCGGCAGCTCAGCACCCGGCTCGGTCCCGAATTCGTAGGGGTGCTCTTAGAACGTTCGCCAGACCACCCGTATGGCTCGTTTCTCCGGCTACGACATCGGCTCGGCAGCTCAGCACCCGGCTCGGTCCCGAAGGTGTGGGGAAGCTCTTAGCGCAATAATCTGCGTCGTGGGATATCGCGAGGTTTACGAGGGTCGCTCGGCGCCGTAGAGTCGAGCCGAGGAAGTTGCGCGCTCATGGACCACCCGACCACCGCTCGCCCCCCCGCTCCGGAGACCCTCGCGGCCGGAGGCGGCTGTCGCTGCGGGCTATGGGTCGTGGCCTCGCCGGATATCGCGCAGATCGGCCGCTGCATCGAGCTCTCCGCCGGTGAAGAGCTGCTGATCCGCCGGGGCGATGGGCGCGGCGGCTTCGCCGACCCTTGGATCTCCCAACGGCATGCCACCGTGCGCGCGCGCGGCAGCGGCGAAGAGCAGCGCCTCGAGCTCGAAGACCATGGCGCCACCAACGGCGTGCGGATGCTGCGCGGCGCGCCGGGGCTCTTGCGGCAGGGCGATGGCTTTCGTTGTGGGGCGACGGTGCTGCTCTTCGACTGTGGCTCGGAGGTCAGCGAAGCCGGGGGCCTGGTCGGCGCCTCGGCAGAGCTGCGCGTGGTGCGCGAGGAGATCGCGATGCACGGGCCGCAGGCCTACCCCGTTCATATCGACGGGGAATCTGGCGTGGGTAAGGAGGTGGTCGCCCGTGGGCTCCATGAGAGCTCGGCTCGCTCCGGACGCTTCGTCAGCCTCAACGTCGCCGCGTTGCCGGACAACCTGGCCGAGGCGGAGCTCTTCGGCACGGTGCCGGGGGCCTTCACCGGCGCTCGGCAGCGGGCTGGGCTGGTGGTCGAGGCGGACGGGGGCACGCTCTTGCTCGACGAGATCGCAGAGCTCGTGATGCCGATGCAGGCGAAGCTCCTGCGTGTGCTCGACGATTACGCCGTCCGCCCGCTGGGCAGCAACGACTCGCAGACCGTCGACGCTCGGCTGGTCACGGCGACGCATCGCGATCTCGAAGAGCACGTCGAGGCGGGGAGCTTCCGCCAGGATCTGTTTTGGCGGCTGGCCGTGACCACGATCGAGGTCCCTCCGCTGCGTGAGCGCCCGCTCGACATCATCCCGCTCTTTACGCACTTCTATCAGCGCTGCAGCGGGCCCGATCTGCTGGCGCTCTGCGCCGAGGATCCGCAGCGCGCTTGGGCCTACGCCGAGCTGGTGGGAGCGCTCCTGGGCTACCACTGGCCCGGCAACGCGCGAGAGCTCGAGCGCGAAGCCGAGCGCGCCGCGGCGAGCGTCGCGGCGCGACGACGAGCGGAGCATCCGCGGCCGATCCCCCCACCAGAGAAGTGTCTCGGCGCGCGGGTGCTCGAGGGCGCGCAACGTCGGCCAGCATCGAGTGGCCAGGTGTCGCCGAGCGAGCAGCCCACTCCCGAGGTGCCAAGCCCGGAAGATGTGGCCACGCTGCGGGAGGCCTTGCGTAGCCGCGAGCGGCTCATCGAGCAGCTCGAGCAGCGCACCGGTGGCAACAAGCGAGCCTTTGCGCTGCTGATCGCGAGCGTGCTGGGGATCAAAGAGTCTACCGCTCGCCGCAACATCTACCGGCTGCTGCGCAGCAAAGAGGGAGACGAAGCCGAGTCGTGAGCGAGACGCTGCTGCCGCCGAGCGCGGAGGAGACCCCAGAGGGGCCCGGGGCGCGGCTGGCGGGCTTCGCCATGCTCGCCGAGCTGGCCAACCCCGCCGGCGACAAAAGGCCGACGAAGGGGCCGGCGATGGCGCGCCTCGATCGCGTGCTCCGTGGAAGCGCGCCGAGCTGGGCGATCCATCGGCTCTCTCCGCAGCTGGCGGGCGACTCACGACCGACACGTCTGGGGCTGAAGCGACGTCTGGACCAGCTGGCGACTCTCGATCCGCGGCTCGCCTTGATCGTGATCGTCGGCACCGTGGTCGAGACCGACGACGGGCTCGCGCTGGTGACGGAGCATCGTTGGCAAGACCATCCGGAGGATTGCACGCTGCCGCTCGTCTGGCTCGGCGAGGCGCTGCGGCGGACGCAGATCGAGGTGCTCGCGGTGGCGCTTCAGCTGCGCGGTCCGCGGCTCTTGGTGCGTCGAGGGTGGGAGCGGTTGCAGGGTGAGCTCGCCGAAGGGCAGGGCGGCCAGCTGCTGATCGTGCATCAGGAGGCCGATCGGCGCTGTCTGGTCGAGGTGCTCGAGGCGGGCTTCACGGGGGCCGCGGCGAACGCTCTCGGCGAGGTGACCCTCGAGGGGCTCGCTGTCCACTGCGAAGAGCGGCTCGGAGCGTGGATCTGGCTCAATGCAGCGGCGGCCGGCGGGTTTCTCTGTCAACGCCCTTCGATGCTCGCCTTGCCACCCGTCGACGAGCTCTTCGAGACCTCGGGGGGCGAGGGCGCTTCAGCTGGGCGGCGGGGAGAGCTGCAGGTCGGAGAGGTGCTGCCCGGGCGGATCGCGATCCTCGGGCGCCTCGGCGAGGGTGGCCATGGCTCGGTGTATCTGGCAGAGCAGCGTCGCATCGGTCGCAAGGTGGCGGTGAAGCTGCTGCGCCGTGGTCGCTATGTCGGGCCCCTGCAGCTGCGGCTCTTCGTGCGCGAGATCCAGAGCATCGGCCTGCTCTCCCACCCCAACGTGGTGCAGATCTTTCAGGCCGACGTGACCGAGGGCGGCGAGCTCTTCTACGCGATGGAGCTGATCGACGGCTGCTCCTTGGCACATCTCCTCGACCGCTCACATCGCCTGCCCGTGGCCCGCGCTCGCCGTGTGGTCGATGATGTGCTCGCCGGCCTCGAGGCGGCGCATCGGGTTGGCGTGTTCCACCTCGACGTCAAGCCCTCCAACGTGATGCTGCGCGCCGACGAGGGCGACGAGGGTCGCGCCGTCCTGCTCGACTTCGGCATCGCGCGCCTCGCTGGCGTGTCGGAGGACGACGGGCTGCAGCTCGGGACGCCGGGCTACATGGCGCCGGAGCAGCTCGCTGGCGGTCCCTGCGACGCCAGGACCGACGTCTACATCGTGGGCTTGCTGCTCTACGAGATGCTCGCGGGCCAGCGCCCCAGAGCAGGCGCCCCACCTGACGAGGGAGACCTCGCCGAGCAGATCGACGACGAGGCGCTCTGTGCGCTGATCACCACCGCCCTCGCGGAAGACCCCGACGAGCGCTTCGCGAGCGCGGCGGACTTCCGCGCTGCGCTCGCCGGTGAGGCGCCTCGGGCCGCGGCCAAGACGTCACCGTTCTTCTACCTCTCACCCTTTGACGAGCGCGACCGATGGCGTCTCTTCGGCCGCGAGGGCGAGATCGAGCGCTTGGTTGGTCGAGCCCTCGCGGAGCGCCTGGTCGTCGTCAGCGGCCCCTCCGGCGCGGGCAAGACATCCCTGCTGCGAGCCGGTCTGATCCCGGAGCTGCGCGCCTGCGGCTGCGATCCGATCTACATCCCCTGTAGGCGCTGGCCTCTCGACGATCTCGAGGGGCTCGTTGGGGCGGACGTCTCCAACCTGCGCGAGGCGCTAGGCGCGCGTCGAGCCAGAGGGAAGCGCGTGGTGCTCGTCTTCGACCATGTCGAGGCCCTGGCGACGCAGTCGCGCGGAGGCGTGACCGCGCTCCAGGCCTTCATCGAGGAGCTCGCCTCAGAGCTGGACGTCGCCAGCGAGCTCAACGCAGCGGTGGTGCTCTCGCTGCGCGAGGAGTTCGTCGGCCGCCTCGCGCTCCTGCGGGAGCGCAGCTGGGGCGCGCTGGCCGAGCTGACCGTGGGCGCCTTGCCGCGGAGCGCCGCCGAGCGTGCGCTGCGTCAGCCGCTCGACGAGCGCGGTGTCGCGGTCGACGACGCGCTGGTCGAGGCCCTCCTCACCGACCTCGAGCAGGCGGCCGCCGGCCTCGCCGGGCTGCGTGGAGAGCGGGGCGGATCCGTTTATCCGCCGCACCTGCAGATGGTCGCGACGCTGCTCTATGAGCGCCTCGAGGTCGGCGAGACGCGGCTCGGGTTATCCCACTACCGAGCCCTCGGTGGTCTCGATGGCGTGCTCAGGGAGCACCTCGATCGGACCCTGGACCGCAGCCTGAGTGAGGCGCAGACGACCCTCGCGCGGCAGATCTTCAAGGAGCTGGTGAGCTCCGAGGGCACCCGCGCGACGCGGGGTGAGGGCGACCTGCTCTCGGTGTTGGAGGTGGGTGGCGTGGAGAGGGCGGAGGTGCTGCGCACCCTCGCTCTGCTGCAGCATGAGCGCTTGGTGGTCACCGTGCGCCTGGCCGAAGAGCGCGTGGGCTGGGAGCTGGTGCATGACAGCCTCGTGCCCCGGATCCGCGCCTGGATGGACCGCCGCGAGCTCGATCAGCGGCGCGCTCGCGAGCTGCTGCGCCTGCACCTCAACCGCTCCAAAGCTGGCACGCCTTACCTGCTGACGCGGCGTGACGTGCGCGAGGTGGCGCGTCATCCAGAGATCGTGTCACAGCTCGACGCGGCCTCGGAGCTCTCAACAACGGCCGGCGCGCTCGACGCTTCGCAGCTCCTCGCCCTATCTCGGCGTCACTATCGTCTGCGCTATGGAGCGCTCGGGTTGGCGATCGTGCTGCTCTTGGGCGTCACGAGCGGGCTGGCCTACCAGCAGCTCCGCGAACGCGAGGCGCGGCTTCGCGACTGGGCGCACTCCGAGCTCGAGGTGCAGCTCTTCGAGATCGACGCCGCAGGGAGGCAACGTTGGGTCTCGGCGCGCGATCTGCCGGGCTTGCGTGTCGCCCTGCATCGCGTCGGGGCGCGCTTCAGGCTCGAACCAGGGCCACCTGTGGCAGCCGAGCGCTACATGAGCAAACGCCTCGCGCCGAGCGCCAAGGGCGCCTCACGCTTCGCCTTGGCGGCCTCTGGTGGACGCTACGCTCTCGTCATCTCTGGACGCAACCGTCGCGGACGACAGCCCTGCGAGCGTGCCGTGCTCTGGAGTGTACGGCTGCCCGGCTATGTGGAGGCCTCCCGCCACGACACGCCACCGCAGCTGTCTGTGGTCGTACCGAGCTGCACCGAGACGCGCCGCGAGCTGGTGCCGATCCCGGGGGGGGCGTTCTTCTCGGGCGACCACGACTCGCATCGGTGGTACGCGCCGCGCCGCTACGTGCTCGATGACTACAGCATCGATCGCACAGAGGTCTCCAACCGGGCGTATCGACGCTTCGTCGAGGGCAGCAAGCAGCTCACCGGCGCCCGAATGCCGGCCAACTCCCAGGCCTATAGCAAGCGCCAACTTCATCCCGAGGCTCCCGTGACCGAAGTGAGCTGGCATGAGGCTCGCAATTACTGTCTCTGGCTTGGTAAGACACTGCCGACCTTCGCCCAGCACGAAAAGGCCGGCAGGGGCGGGATCTGGCTTGATGGGGATCGGGGACGGCAGAGGAAAAACCCGATGCCTCATCGTCGCTTCCCCTGGGGCAACGAGCCACGGCGTGAGCCGAACGACCCACGAGTGGCCCAGTGGTCGAAGAAGGTCGTGGCCGAGGATCCAGAGCGCAACGGCCCGGATCCCGTCGACTCGCACGCCTTACCCAACGCGGCCTACCCGCAGCTGCGAAACCTCGTGGGAAACGTGGCGGAGTGGCTCGCCGATGGGCCGCGTAAACCCAAGGGGTTTCGCGATCCCGATGGCACGCGAAACCCCGCGGGACCGATGGATGGCAGCACCCGCTACCGCCTCGCTCACTACAGCTACTGGCGTTTTCGTTGGAAAGAGGGGCTGTGGATCAGCTGGGTGGAGCCGATCCTCGCCGAGGGCCCGAGACCGGTGATGGGCATGCGCTGCGCGACCCCGCTCCCTCGCTGAGGTGTTGTGCACATGTGCGGCGTGTGCGCGCACACGCCGCCCCATGTGCACGATGCCCTTGGCCTTGGATCGATGCTTTATGATTACAGGGTTTTAGGTTGTATGCGCGGCTGGCCTTCGGTGTGCACAGGCAGTGCGCGACTCGAAACAAGGAGCGCTCTGTGCCGCATGTCCGACCAGACCTGATCATGAACGTGGGCGATTGGCTGGTGTCCGCCACGCTGCGCTCTGAGTCCGTGATCCGACTGACGATCGACTACCCCCGCTTCTTCAACAAGACCGCCACCAGCACGGCCTCGGCGATCGCTGAGGCGATTCAGACTGAGCTCGTCAACCATCTCGCGGCCTCACTCGGGAACACCTCGATCAACCTGAAGCTCTCCGAGAACGGCGAGGCCTTCGCGGCGTTCGCCTTTGGTGACACGCCGGTTGCCCATGTGAAGACCGACGACTTGCCCAAGCCAGACGCGGACGAAGACACCGGGCTGGTCTTTGAGACGACCGCCTGGCCACGCCCCGCTGAAGTGGACTGGGATGAGGACAAGCGTCACGACAAGGATTATCACGACACGCTGATGCGCTGCTGGGCGCCGCCCAAGCGCGCCGTATACGAGATCGAGGTCGGGCAAGACTTGAGCAACGGCGGGCCCTGGCGCTTACAGATCACCTTTCCTGGTGGCGCGCCAACGACCAACAGCTGGGCAAACAACGAGCCGGATCCCCTCGACTCGAGCAACATCGGAGCGTCCAAGACCTACGCCAACGGTATGCTCGACGAGCATGACGCCGCTGGCTTCGATCCGATAGCGGTGTGTGACATCACAACCTGACGGCACCTTTGGCGAAGGAGGCGGCGCGAAGGCGCCATCGTACTACCTCGCGGAACTCTCACGACTCGCCGCTCCACACGAGCGGAAAGAGCCTCTGAGCCGCCGAAGGGCCGCTACTGCTGGGGGGATCCCCGGGCGGGTCATCCCGCCCGGGGCTTTTTTGTGCACGAAGGAAAAAAAGGGCGGAAGAGCGCATCCCATGGCTGGCGTCGGAAAGCGCGTCAGTGCAGAATCCGCCGCGATGAGCAAGCCGCTTCCGACTCGAAACAACCCTGCCCTGCATGGTCGCTGGACCGTCGATGAGTCGGCTCAGGTCTACGGCCTCAACGACTGGGGCAAGGGCTACTTCGGCGTCAACGCCGCCGGTAACCTGCAGGTGCAGCCGACGCGTGATCCGGCGCGCGCGATCGATCTACGCGAGCTCGTCGACGGGCTGCGGGAGCGCGACATCGGAACGCCGGTGCTGGTGCGCTTTCCCGATCTGACCCGGCAGCGCCTGCAGGACCTCTACGACGCCTTCGCCACGGCGATCGAAGACAACGAGTACGCTGGTCGCTATCGCTGCGTCTACCCGATCAAGGTCAACCAACAGCGCTTCGTCTGCGAAGAGATCCGCGATCTGGGCGGGCGTTTTGGCTTCGGCTTGGAGGCTGGCTCCAAGCCCGAGCTGCTCGCCGTGCTGGGCATGACCGTCGGCCACAACGAGTTGCCGATCGTCTGCAACGGCTTCAAGGACCGGGAGTACATCGCGGCCGTGGTGCTGGCGACGAAGCTGGGTCGCAACATCATCCCCGTGGTCGAGCGGTTTCGCGACCTCGAGCTGATCGTCGAGGAAGCCGAGCGCCTCGGTGTGCGGCCTCAGATCGGCCTGCGGATCAAGCCCGCGGCTCGTGGCGCTGGCAAGTGGTCGGCCTCTGCTGGGATACGCAGCAAGTTTGGCCTCTCGGCGAGCTATGTGCTGCGCGCGCTGGCGTTTCTGCAGGAGCGCGGGATGGCCGACTGCCTCGAGATGCTGCATTTCCACATTGGCAGTCAGCTCTCGGACATTCGTCGGCTGAAGAGCGCCATCACCGAGCTCGCCTATTTCTACGCCGAGCTCTCTCGCCGCGGCGCGGGGCTGAACACGATCGACATCGGCGGCGGTCTCGGGGTCGATTACGATGGCAGTCAGACCTCCTGCGAGTCCAGCATGAACTACACCGTCGCCGAGTACGCGAGCGACGTGGTGTACCGGATCAAGAGCGCCTGCGACGACGCGGGTGTGCCCCATCCGACGATCTTCAGCGAGTCTGGGCGCGCGATCGTGGCCTACTCCACCGCGCTGATCTTTGATGTCCTCGGCACCGCCGAGATCGAGGCCATCGCCGACGTGGCGTCGATCCGCGCCGCGCTCGAGGCGCGCCCCGAGGACGACCAGCCGCAGCCGATCCACGATCTGCTCTTGGCTCATGACTCGCTGACCGATCGAACGATGGTCGAGGCCTTTCACGACGCTGTGCAGGCGCGCGACGAGGCGATGAGCCTCTTTACCCTCGGCTACATCGACCTCGAGATGCGCGCCGCAGCGGAGACGCTGTTCTGGTGTGTCTGTCGCAACGTGCTCGAGCGCGGGCGTAAGCGCCGCGAGCTGCCCGAGGAGCTGGAAGACCTGATCGAGGCGATGGCCGATATCTACTATTGCAACTTCAGCGTCTTTCAGTCGATGCCCGACTCCTGGGCGATCAAGCAGCTCTTCCCGATCATGCCGATCCATCGCCTCGGGGAGCAGCCGACCCGGCTGGGGACGCTAGCGGACATCACCTGCGACTCCGACGGCAAGGTCGCCAGCTTCGTCGACCGTCGCGACGACAAGCACGTGCTCGAGCTGCATGAGCTCCGCGAAGACGAGTCGTACTACCTTGGCGCGTTCTTGATCGGGGCCTACCAGGAGATCCTCGGCGACCTGCACAACCTCTTCGGCGACACCCACGTCGTGCACGTCGGTCTGGAAAACGGCGGCTGGGTGATCCGTGAGGTGCTGCGCGGCGACACGGTCAAGGAGGTGCTCGGCTATGTCGGCTACAACACCGACGAGCTGGTCCGTGCCCTGCGGCAGGACGTCGAGCGCGCCGTCAGCACCAAGACCCTCGCCGTCGGCGAAGGCCGCTCCCTCCTCGGCTCCTACCTCTCCGGCATGGCCGGATACACGTATCTTCAATAGACGAGACGGCGGCTCTGCTGATGCAGGCCGCTAGAGTGCTGATCAACTCGCCGGACCGAGGTGCGCGAAGGATGCGGAATCACAGCGTAGGAGCGAGGAGGACGCCCGCGGGTGGCAAGCAACCGACGACCGACAACCGCTGTGATTATGCAGACCAGCGCGACCGACGGGAGGGAGGTTGGTCTGCGCTCTAGTGGTGCGTGCAAGTATGAGGAGCTGTGTAAACGTTCGTGCTCTACCATTGAGCTATCACCACCATGAAAGAGGGTGGTGAACAGGAATCGAACCTGTAGCCTCGGGGTTCAAACCCATGTTTGTATGCTCCGCTGGTGGGGCACGCACCAACTGTCTATTGGGTTATCAAGGTCTCGGCTCTCACCAAGCCCGTCGAACGCGTGCCGTTATGACCGGGGAGCGCGAGCTGTCAACCCACGAGGGTTGGTTTTTCTGGTGCTCAATAGGCTTCTCTCGCCTCGCCTGGCTTGGGGTGAGGCGCTATGGTCGGCGGATGCCGCGACGCCATATCCTCTTTGTCCTCACGGGCCTCCTCGCCTCGAGCCTCGCCGCTTGTGAGAGGCGCTTCGATGACGCCGCGGCCTTGCCCAGGGGCGTCGCCGACGTGCAGCGCACCTACCGGCCGAGCGGCAAGCCCTGGCAGCTACGGATCCACGCGCCGGTGGTCTATCGCGGGGTGAAGGTGCTCTATGGCCTCGAGCTCTTCCCCGACGGCAGCATCCGCTCGGCGCAGCTGGCCGAGCAGCGGAGCTTCTCGGGGGTAACGTGTCGCAAAGGCAGCATGGTCAGCTTCTATCCCAATGGGCGCCTGCGATCGGGCTTCCTCGCTGGCGGCGCCAGCGTCGCGGGCAAGCGCTTCGACGCCAACACGTTTCTGCGCTTCTCGCGAGTAGGCAAGCTGGTCGGCGCGGTCCTGCCGGGGCGGCACGGCACGCTCTACGACGCCGAGGGGAAGGCGCTGCCCTGTGATGGCGCTCGGGTTGTGCTCCTCGGCGCTAAGGAAGGCTGGGGCTGTACGCTCGCGAAGCCATGGACCATCGGGGGGCTGCCAGCGAAGGGGGATAGTACGGTCTGGTTCGACGCACGAGGTCGCTTGCGCCTCCTCGTGCTGGCGCGTGATCACACGCTCAGGGGCAAGCGCTGGCCGGCAGGGAGTGTGCTGGCGCTTACCGCTGACGGCAAGCCGCAGTAGGGAAGGTCGCGCCGCCAGTCGGAAGGTCGCGCCGGCCAGTCGGAAGGTCGCGCCGGCCAGTCGGAAGGTCGCGCCGGGTGGCCCCTCGTGAGCTACTTGCCGTCGTCGATCTGTCCGGCGGTCTGGGCCCGCGCAGGGACCTCCTTGACCTCGGGGAGTGGGGCTTCGCGGCCCGCTGGCACGCCAGCGGCTGGGTGATTCGGACCCAGGGGTCGGCGGCGCTGCGCCACGTTGGTCGGCATCTTCTTGGCGTACTGCCGGCCGTCGACGGTGGCGTTGATGGCCAGGACGCCGTTCTCGGCGAGGGCAAACGTCACGTCGACGTACTCCTCACCTGGGGCCAGGCCGCGTAGTCCCTTGAGCATCACCTTCCCCAGAGGGCGGCTCTGATCGACCCTTGACGTCACCTGCTCGTAGAGCCGGATCGTCATCATCGTCTGGCCGCCCTGCACCGTGAAGAAGCGATGACGCCGGGTGCTCGGGAGCGAAGAGTCTCGCTCGAAGATCGTCTCGACTTGGCCACCTTCGACCCCAGCGCCGATGGTGCGACCAACCACCGTGTGCAGCTCGCGACCGCGGAGCACGGCGCGCGCCACGTCCGCTCCGGAGCGCGCTGCGGCCTGCACGGCGGTGCCCTGCACCACAGCAAGGTGGGGCTCGCTGATGATTGGATCGGCGCCAAAGAGCTCGCGTACGGCGCGCTGTACGCTGGGGACCAGCGACGTGCCGCCGGTCATCAGCACGGCGTCGATGTCCTGCGGCGAGAGCCGCGCCTGGTGCAGTACGCGCTCAGCGACGTTGATCGAGCGCTGGACGAGCGGGGCCGTGAGCTGGTCGAAGGCCGCCGTGGTCACACGGCTGGAGAGGCCCTTGGTGCCGTCGCGGGTGACGATTAGATCATCGACGCGGACCTCCGCCGCGTCGTGACCGGAGAGCTGGCGCTTGGCCGACTCGGCGGCGAAGATCAGCTTCTGCCACTCCACGGCGCGGCTGCGCAGATCGACCTGTGTGCCGCGCTCGAAGGCATCGGCGAGCTGCTCGGCGATGCGGATGTCGAAGTCGTCTCCACCTAGCCAGGGGTCACCGCCGGAGCAGAGCTCGCGATAGGACTCGGCGTCGACCTCGAGCACGCTGAAGTCGAAGGTGCCTCCGCCAAAGTCGTAGACCGCGATCTTGCCGCACCAGTCGGAAGGGAAGCCCTGAGCCAACACCGCGGCGGTCGGCTCGGAGACGATGGTCTCGACTCGCAGGCCCGCCTGCTTGGCGGCCTGCTCCAGGGCCGAGCGCTGCAGGGAGCCGAAGCCGACCGGCGCCGCGAGCACGGCTGACTTGACGTCTTGGCCGAGGTGCTCGCTGGCGCGCTGACGTAGCACCTTGAGGATCTCGGCGCAGACGTCTTGTGCGGAATAGATCTGACCGTGGGCCTCGAGCCGCAGGTAGCGATCGCTCCCGGCGAAGGTGCGAAAGGCGAGCCCGGAGAAGAGCCGCTGCGCGGATTGGTCCTTGTAGAGCCGCCCGAGCAGGCGCTTGGGCGAGACCACGGTCCACTGAGCGCTCCCGGCCAGCCGCGCGCGGGCCTCCTCGCCGACGAGGACTTCGCCTGGGGCGGGAAAGCTGACCACCGACGGCATCATCACGTCGCCATCGATCGGCACCATCTCGAGGCCGCTGTCGGCGAGCAGGGCCACCGACGAGTAGCTAGTGCCAAAGTCGATCCCGACCACCAGCTCTTTGCGCCCTGTGACAGCGACGTAGTCATCCTCGAGCATCTGGAGCTTGGGGCGCTCTTTGACCTGTGCCTCGGGCTCCTGCTCCGTCTTGCCGCCGATGCGACGCCACAGCCGTGACCAGAAGCCCCTGTGGCCCTCTGTTTGTTTGCTGTTGGCAGTTGACATCGTTACACAATCCAGCCCTGAGGTTGACCCATGGTAGCGCATCAGAGGCGGCAGGCTCAATTGGCATCGCGCCGGTGGGTGATTCTATCTCTCGACCTCCTCAGGGCTCGAGCAGGCGCTTGAGCTGGCGCCAGGCCGCGCGGCGGCGGAGCTCGAAGCGTCCGAAGTCGCGCTTCGCTTTGCTCGTAGCATAGGCTCCGAGGGCCTCCGATGTGACGATGAGCTGCTCGAGGGCGCCAACGATCTGCCGCAGCGCGAGCCGGTCGACCGCTTCAAGCCGCAGCCGGGCGATCGCCTGGAGCTGCGCACGAGAGGCTATGAGGGTGCGCCGGGTCGCGGTCATCTGCTTGCGGATCTCGCCACGCCGGTAGATCCGCCGCACCAGCCCGTCGGCGGCGCCTTTGATCGAACGGTAAGCGTGGTAGCAGAGGGCCGCTCCGAGGGCACCTACGGCGCGGCGATAGGTCCGCGCCGCCCCCGTTCTCTCTCCCACGCGAGGCCGGCTGATAGGGCGGCTCGTGGCGGTCTTTTCGGGGCGGGTCGAGGGCCAGAGCTGGCGGCGAGGCGGTGGCCCACCGTATCCAGGGCGGGCCGCTGCAGTGATCGCGACGAGGCCAAGCAGACCGAGGAGCCGCGCCCCTGTCATGACGCTGGCTCCGAGAGCTGCTCTGCGAGCAGAGCGAGGAGCTGCTCCGGATCGGCGCTGCGCGGCAAGGGCAGCAGGGCCTCTGGGATGAAGCCCTCGCGCGCCCCGCCGTCGAGTAGCGTCACGAGGGCGTCCCAATACGGCCCGACATCGAGCAGCCCTAAGGGCTTCGCGTGGGCCGCGATCAGCTGTCCGCAGAGCACCTCGAAGATTTCGTCGAGGGTCCCCACGCCGCCGGGGAGCGCGATGAAGGCGTCGGAGACCTCGATCATGCGCTCCTTGCGCTCGGCCATCGAGCCGACGCGCTCCATCGCCGACAACCTGGGATGATCGGTCTCTCGATCGACCAGCTGCTCGGGCAGTACGCCGAAGACCTCGCCCCCTCCCTCGAGCACGGCGTTGGCGAGCAGCCCCATCAGGCCAACAGAGGCGCCGCCGTAGACCAGGCGGTGTCCCGAGGCTGCGATCGCCGCTCCGAGCTTACGAGCGGCGTCCCCATAGCTGGGGTGCTGACCGAGAGACGAACCACAGAAGACGCAAATGGAGACCATAGGGCAGCCTCCCACGACGAGCGGCCGGGGACAACGGTCGGATCGAGCTACTCCGTATCGGGTCGCAGTACGAGTGGTGTGCTGTGGGGCGCAACTCGCCGCCGTTTATACGCTATACTTAGCTCGCTCCATGCCGGCGTACCTCGTCTACAGTCGCGGCTACGACATCGGCCTGCTAGGCTTGGAGCGGCTCCATCCTTTCGACTCGCGTAAATACAGCCACGCCTACCAGCAGCTGCAGCGTCGCTTTGGCACGGCCTTGCATCGCTGGCGGCTCGATCCCGGTCGCGAGATCAGCGCTGGCGAGCTCGCGACGGTTCACGGCGCCAGGTACTTGCAGCGAGACCTGCGCTCGAGCGCCTACCTCGGCCGTGCCCTAGAGCTGCCTTTCGTCAGCAAGCTCCCGGTGTGGTTGATCGACCGCGCCGTGCTGCGGCCGATGCGCCGGGCGACGATGGGGACGCTGCTCGCGGCGCGGACAGCGCTGGCCAACGGCAGCTTCGCGATCAACCTCGGCGGTGGCTATCACCACGCCAGCCGCAGTCGAGGCGAAGGGTTCTGCGTCTACGCGGACGTCGCAGTGGCGGTCTCAATGCTGCGCTCGAGCGGCGAGCTGGCCTATGACGACCAGCTGCTCTACATCGATCTCGACGCCCACCAGGGCAATGGGGTGGCGCGGACCTTCGCCGATGACTCGGCGTTGGCGATCTTTGACATGTACAACGCCGATATCTATCCACGTGACGCCGTGGCCCGACGGCGCATCGACCGCGATCTGCCGCTCGCAGACGGCAGCAGCGAGGAGCATTACCTCTCGACCCTACGTCGACACCTGCCTGATTTTATTGAGTGTTCGTCACAACGGCAGCGGCCCCGACTGGCGATCTACAACGCCGGGACAGACGTGTTCTTTGACGATCGTCTGGGAGGGCTCTCGCTCTCGATCGCGGCGGTCCTCGAGCGAGATTGCTACGTGGTGGACCTGCTGCGCGGGGCCCAGATCCCCTGGGTGATGGTGCTCAGCGGTGGCTACAGTCACCAGAGCCATCAGCTGATCGCGGCGAGCGTGGGCGAGGTTCTCGAGCGCTGGGCTTGAGCGCCTCGGCGACCGGCCCACCATGATGTCGTGCGGGGTGGTCGGGCCGGGACCTGCGCTGCTATAGTTGCGCAGCCGCTACAGCTGAAGGAGTAGCTCTATGGCGATGTGCAACAGCTGCCACAAGCAGGCCCCCGATGGCGTCGCTCACTGCCCCTACTGCGGTGTGGGCATGCAGCTCGAGGTGCCGGGGGGCACGCGCACGATGTTCGGTTATGCTCCAGCACCCGAGGAGCTGGCGCGATTGGCCCAAGAGCAACAGGCGCAGCAAGCGGCTCGAGGCCAGCCGGCGCCAGGGCCGCCCGCTGGCGCTCCTCCGCCTGGGGCGCTGCCTCCCGGGGGCGATGCGATGGCCAAGACGCTCTTCGCCGCTGATAGCGGCTCGGCGGCGGCGGCGAGCGTCACGGCGCCTGCTCCAGGTGGTGCGCCGGGGATGCCGAGCCCCTTCGCGGCCTCCGGTGGTATACTCGCCGCTGGAGCTCCACCCGCAGGTGCACCCCCCGCGGGAGCTCCACCGATGGGTGCGCCGCCGGCAGGCGCTCCACCGATGGGCGCGCCGCGAGCAGGTGCCCCGCCAATCGGCGCGCCGCCCACAGGGGCATCGCCGGCCGCTAGCTTCCCCTCGACCGTCGCGCTCGCGCCGGGCCAGGCGCCTCTTGGGGCGACGCCGGGGGCTGGGACGCCGGGGGCTGGGACGCCGGGGGCTGGGACGCCGGGGGCTGGGATGGCAGGGGCTGGGATGGCAGGGGCTGGGATGGCAGGGGCTGGGATGGCAGGGGTTGGGCCCGCCGAAGCTCCAACCGCAGCTCCCCCCGCTGCGGCGCCGCTCGGGGCCTCTCCAACGGGAGCGCCCATGGGTGCGCCTCCTGCTGCCGGAGCGCCCCTGGGGGCTCCTCCTGCCGCCGGAGCGCCGCTGGGGGCTTCGCCCGCTGCAGCGCCGCTGGGGGCTCCTCCTGCGGAAGCGCCCACGGCTTCGCCTGCCGCCGCCGGGCCGGCGCCGATCGAGGCGAAGCGCAGCGACCACGGCCCTGTCAAGGGCGTGTCCACCGCGCTCTATGTGATCATGGCCTTCGGGATGGTCCTGATCGCGGTGGCGCTGACAGGGCTCGGTGTGGCGAGCATGAGCCACATGCACGAGCTGCTCTTCTTCTCGTGGATCCCGATCATCCCCGGCCTCGTCTTCTACTACATCATCATGTACAAGGCCTGGGATGCCCTGAACGACGGGGTCACCAAGCCCTCCCCTGGCGCGGCGGTGGGGCTGAGCTTCGTGCCCTTCTTCAACATCTATTGGGTCTTCATCGCCATCGGCAGCTATGGCTCCCGCTTCAACGAGCTCGCCGACCGGCAGGGGCTGAAGGTTCGGGTCGGCAAGGGTGGCTTCATCGCGGCCTCGATCTTGCTGTTCTTTTTCGGGCCGGTCGGGATCCTGCTCGCCGTGCTCGGCTGGTGCAAGGCGATCAACAAGCTCGCCAAGGCGACCAAGCGCTCGTAGCGCTCGCGCCATAGCCTCACTTCAGGGCCTTGAAGGTCTGAGCGTCGCTGTCGGCGTCTCCCGGGGCGCTGGCGCTGATGGTCAGAGTGCCGAGGGTGTTGTCGCCTTTGGCGCTATCCCAGGTGTTCTGGTTCGCCAGGCGGATCGCGTACTCTGGGTGGTGGCGCAGGCTCTGGTAGCCGTCGGGGAGCCATAGGGATAGCCGATAGCTGCCCTCGGCGAGGGTCGCTGGCAGCTGGAGCCGCGCTGCGACGGACGTCTCTGCGTTTGGAGCCCAGCGCCGCGTGTCGACGTCGTCGAGGGTGGCCTCGTGTCGTCCCGAGGGGCCCTCGAGGACGACCACCACGGGTCGCGGGTTGTAGAGGGGGGCGAAGCCGTCGTTGGCGACGCGCAGCTTCAGATCGAAGCGCCCCCCCGACTGGGCTCGTTCGGGAAAGGTCGCCTCCACCAAGCGCAGGCGGTGGCCCAGGCGGCGGTTGATCTCATCAAAGCAGCCGCCGCTCTTCAGCTGGCTGATGACGTCGGGGTGGTACTCGATATTGAGGTAGCTCCAGTGCATCTCTTCCATCTCCGGGACCATGGAGCTGCAGGTTGAGAAGCTGCTGGTGCGGCAGGTCTCGCCGCCCATGGGCACAGCGCGAGTCTCGGCGCCGACCCAGGCCCGCTCCGAGGCGCGCTTGCTCCCCGAGGTGTAAAACCCTCGGTCATCCGCAGAGGCCCCGAAGCAGTCGCTATGGAAGCCCCAGCGGGCTCGATTGGATCCGTCGAAGGCTGCCGCCGCGGGTAGGTTGTTGGCTCCCTCGATGTCTTGTTTGTAAGTGAAGGTGTTGCCGTTTTGCACCATGCGATCGGCGGGCAGCACGCTGAGCAGCTTGTAGATGATCTCTTGGCGCGCCGGGTTGTTGTCGAGGCCATGGTCAGAGCTATGCCACTCCCCCCAATGGCCGATGAACCCGGCCTGAAGCACGTAGATCACGTCGGCGTGCTTCTTGAGCGTTGGCTCGAGCTGGTCGATGTGAGCGAGGATCCGAGCCTTGCTCGCGTCGGAGTCGTCCCCTGTGATGTCGTAGGCGAAGCGGATGATGATCTTGATTCGCGCCTGGCGTACGGCGTCGAACACCGCGTCGAGCTTGTTGAGGTAAGAGCTGGCGATGGAAGAGGACCGATACGTTCCGATATGGGCATAGGCGTAGGCGAGGGTATAGCCCGCGCTGCGCAGCGCCTTGAAGCTCGGGGTGGTGCTGTCTGGCTCGATGGGATCCACCGGCATGTAAAAGCCCCGCTCGGGGTTCAAGAAGGCGCTCATGTCTTGGCTGAAGCCCACCTTCTTGCCTGGCGCCAGCACAAAGGAGCCCTGATCTGGGAGGAGGCTCTGATCGACCGCGCCGCGGACGTCATCCTGCGCTTTCCGAGCGTCATGGACGCCGCCATCACCATCGTTTCCCGAGAGCGTCGCGGTGCAGCTGGGGGCGGCCACGCCGGCGGTGATGATGGCGAAGGCGATCAGCCCTGCGCTCCTGCGGGCGAGAGCGCGAGAGATGCGCCGGAGCCAGGGCCAGTATCGGTATGGCGATCGAACCATGGTGACGTTCGTCAGAACGTAGCTCGTCCCTTAGTCCCAGATCAACAGGTCGCGAGCTCGGCAGGCTCGCGGCGAAGAGTAGAGCGTTCTCTACGTCAGGGCGACGCTCTGTGGAGTACAGTCGTCAGAACGATCGAAAAAAGCCTCGCTCGGTCCGGCCTGGCTCGATCGACAGGCCGCTGGAGCGCCGAGCAGCTTACAGCTGCGCGAAGGATGCGGAATCATGGCCTAGGAGCGAGAAGGTCGCCTGTTGGTAGCACGCGACCGACGAGCGACAACCCCTGTGATGTCGCAGACCAGCGCGGCGACGGGAGGTAAGCTGGTCAGCGCTCTAGAGCCTCCCTCGGTGGCTCGGGGGCGGCTCTCGGGCTGCGCCCTTGCATTTTCCGCTGGGCGTCGTCTGCACGATCGGTCTGCTCCCTGGTACACTGCCCTCGAGGTACGCCATGTACGAACACACCGTCGTAGTGAAGTCGATCGGGGTCGTCTTGTTGGTCGGGCTGGCTGCTTGCTCCACCGCCGACCCCGGCTCCGACGCCATCGGAGACGATGCGAGGGTAGATCGGCCGACCCTCGAAGGAGGCCCGGGGCTCGACGGCCCCTTGGGGGATGGGGCGGCGGTCGCGCGCTGCGAGCCCAGCGCGGCGCTCCTAGCTCGCATCGACCCAACACGGATGAAGGCCCACCTCGACGCGCTGGTCGGCCTCGGGGAGCGGCGTAGCCATGCTGCTCAGACCCAAGCCGCGATCTACCTGCGAAGCAAGCTCGTCGGGATCCCCGGCGCGACCGTCGAAGACCACACCTACAGCTACCAGGGGCAGAGCTACGCCAACATCGTGGTTCGCTTTGCTGGCAGCAGCGTGGCGAACGAGCACGTCTTCATCGGGGCTCATTACGACTCCAATAGCGACGATCCGACGGTGGCCCCGGGCGCCGACGACAACGCCTCCGGCGCGGCGGCGCTGCTCGAGCTGGCCCGCGCACTGGGCTCGTGTAGCCCGAAGCGCAGCGTTCGCGTGCTCTTCTTCTCCAACGAGGAGAAGGGCATCATCGGCTCTAGCGCCTACGTCAAGGCGCTAAAGAGCGAGGTCGCGCCGAGCGAGCTCACGGGCTTCATCAACGTCGACATGATTGGCTTTGGCCCGGCCGACGAAGACCTCGACCTCGCGACGCGCTCCGCCTATGCGCCGCTCGCCCATCGGGTCAAGGCGGCGGTCGAGACGTGGACCTCCCTCGACGTCGTTGAGCATATCGACGACCACTGCGGCTGAGGTGACGAGGGCGCCTTCTGGGCAGGAGGCTACGCAGCGCTCTTCGCGATCGAAGACTACGTCAAGGGCAAGGCCAACCCAACCCAAAACCCCAACTACGAGAAGGCGACCGACACCGTCGACACGCTGAACCTTGACTTCCACGCCGAGGTGACCCGCGGGCTGCTGGCGGCGGTCGCCACGCTAGCCAACGACTGACGGTCTTAGGAGCACCCCCACCTATTCCTCCCGTCGCCGGCCGCAGCACGACCGGCTTCCAGGCCTCAGAAAGCTCGCCAGACCTTAGGAGCACCCCTACACAGTCCTCCCGTCGCCGGGCACCGCGCTGCCCGCCGCTAGGCCTCAGAACGTTCGCCAGACCACCCGTATGGCTCATGTCTTCGGCTACGAAAGCGGCGCGGCAGCTCAGCACCTGGCTCGGTCCTGAAGGTGTAGGGGTGCTCCCTTAGACCAACAGACTGCTAGAGGATGATGGCTTGATGGAGCAGGTGACACAGCCGACGGGGAGAGTCGATCGGAGCTGGGGTCAGCGAGCGCGGGAGCAGGCGCCAAGGCTGCTACGCTGTTACACTATCGGGCCAGAGAACGCGGCGTCGATGTGGGCGACTATCGCTATCGCGCAGCCGCGCTCGTGGGAGTTCTGATGCTCGAGAACGCCAGCTCCGCCTATCAGGGCCCTGCGCTGCTGTCGATGGTCTTCGTCTATGGGGTGATCCACGCGCCGCTGCTCTGGCTCTGGGTCGTGAGCATGTTGCACATCGTGGCCAACATCTGGCGCTGGGCGGCGGCGCGACGGACCCAAGAGCAACAGACCTCGGACCTTTCGCCGGGGTGGGCCGTGGTCACCGGCAAGGTGCGGCTCTTGCAGGGCAGAGACGCCGCCATACGCGTCGAGATCGACCAGCGCGGCGCGGAGCGGCAGGACAAAGGGCGTGTGTCCTACTCGTGGAAAGAGTATCAGCGGCGCATCACCGCCAACCCCTTCGACATCGAGCTCGCCGGCGGCGCCTTGCTGCGCTGCGAGCCCACCGAGGAGGTCTCACTGGTCGACGAGCTCGACCAGGAGAAGCGTCACGACCGTGAACACCGTACCCTCGCGGCCGAGCTGACGCCCGACGAGCGAGTCTGGGCTGTGGGACAGCTAGTCGAGCGCTCGGGCAGGCCCGAGGAGGTCAGCGCCGACCGCTACCGCAGCCTGTCGCAGGTGGGGTATACGCTCGTCGCGCCTTCGGGCGGGGAGCTGCTGGTGGCGTCCGAGCCGCTGACGTCGCGCTACCGACGTCGCGTGCGTTACTACCTCAAGTGGTGGGCGCTGACGCTGCTCTGTCTCGGCGCGCTCCACGGTGTCGCGTTTGTCGGATACCATATGCTGCAGGCCAAGGGGGTCGTCGTTGCGGCGACGATCACCGGCAAGCGCCTTTTTCGCGACAGGAACGCTAGACATTGGCTCTACCTGAGGCTCCCCCAAGACGCCACAGGGGCGCTACCAGCGCAGCTGCGGGAGGACGCCTCCAAGAGCACCTATCGCCGCGCGCGCAAGGGGCAGCGCGTCAAGCTGCTGATCGTCCCAGGCCACCCTTGGTCACGGCGGCTTGGCTCCAAGCCCACGATCAGCTGGTTCAGGATAGTCCTGCTCACGATCGGCTCGCTTGTGCTGACGGGCGCCTTCGTCGTCTACCGCGAGCGGAGCCGTGACTGGTGGGCTCGAGACCTGGTGACACATCACGGCAAGGGGCCCCTGTCGGCGTCCTGAGCAAACCGGAGGCTGGTGTGCTGATCGAGCCGTCGATTGGCGAAGTGAGGGCGATCAGCCTGTCTTTCGGGGGGCGATCTGCTGTAGAAACGGAGGTAGGCGTGGCGAGGGATGAGCCGCGGCACCGCACGGTCAGATGAAGTGTCCGCACGTTGGGCGAACGGTCACGCCCGGAAAGGCAGGATGCAGGCATGTTGTGGAACGTGAAGAAAGCGATGTACAGGACGCAGCAGCGGGTGATGAAGGTGGCCGCGCAGGTGCTGCCTTTCCCGGTGCCAACCTTGCTCACCGGCCCCGGGAGCGTGACTCAGTTGGCAGAGAACATCAGCGTTCGCAACCTGCGACACGTGTTATTGGTCACAGACAAGGTGCTGATGCAGCTCGGCCTGCCGAGCTCGCTCCTCGCGGCGTTGGCCGAGCGCGGCGTGGCGGTGACGGTCTTCGACGAGGTCGAGCCGAACCCGACCATCGACGCGGTGGAGGCCGGCGTCGCCGCCTACAGGAGCGCCGGTTGTGACGCGATCATCGGCTTTGGCGGCGGCTCGGCGATGGACTGCGCCAAGATCATCGGCGCGCGGATCTCGAACTCGCTGATCCCCGTCAAGCTGATGAAGGGCCTCTTCAAGGTGATCATGCCGATCCCGCCCTTCTTCTGCGTGCCCACCACAGCCGGGACGGGCTCCGAGTGCACCGTCGTCGCCGTGATCACCGACGCCAAGACCCATGAGAAGTTCGCGATCAACGACCTCAAGCTGGTGCCGAAGATCGCCGTCCTCGATCCGGAGCTGATGGCTGGCCTACCGCCGCATATCACCGCGGCCACCGGCATGGACGCGCTGACCCACGCCGTAGAGGCCTATATCGGGCTGAACGGCACGCCCTTCACCGACGACAACGCGGAGCAGGCGACGAAGCTGATCTTCGAGAACCTCGAGAACGTCTACGCCGACGGCTCGGATCTCGACGGACGCTACAAGATGGCGTTGGCCTCCTACCGCGCGGGCGCCGCGTTCACACGCGCCTATGTCGGCTACGTGCACGCGATCGCCCATAATATGGGCGGGCTCTATGGCGTCCCCCACGGGCTGGCCAACGCGATCATCATGCCCCACGTGCTGCGCGCCTGTCAGGTCGAGGCCGCGCCGAAGCTCGCCGCCCTGGCCCGCATCGCCGGTGTCGGCGACGGTGCCAGCTCCGATGAGGCGCTGGCGCTGGCCTTCATCGAGGCGATCGAGGGCATGAACGAGCGGATGAGCATCCCGACGACGATCGCCGAGTTTCGCGCCGCCGACGTCGGGCTGGTCGTCGACCGCGCGCTGGCGGAGGCTCACCCCGATTACCCCGTGCCGCGGCTCATGACCAAGGATGAGTTCGAGCCGCTGGTCCGGCAGCTCCTGCCTTGAAAGACGTCAACGCGGGAAGTGAGGCCGAGCCCGCCGAGCCCGCCGTTCTGCCGCCGGAGTTCACGCAGGAGGTCGCGTCGCCGGAGGTCGGGGGCCTTCGACAGACGCCGCGACCTCCGCGGATCTGGCCCGCATTGACGACCCTCGGCATACTGATCCCGGCGCTGCTCGGCGCGTCGGCGGCGACGCTGATGGTGGCGATGATGCTCGCCCCGCCGCGCTCCGAGGTCTTCTTGGATCCGACGCGGATCGCGGGTTGGCTCCAGGAGCTCCTGCGCCAACCGATCGGGCTGGCGTTGATCACGCTGCCGACGCAGCTGATCCTGCTCGGCATCGCGCTGCTGCCCGCGATGCTCTCGCCGACGCCTTTCGCCGAGCGCCTCGGCCTCGTGCCGTTCCGCGTGCCGCGCTGGCTGGTCGCCCTAGTCGTGGTGGGGACGATCGGGCTGACGCTGCCGGTGGATCTGCTCGCCGGGCTGATCGTCTCCGAGCCGAGCAAGCACCTGCAACAGCTCGTCGGCGCGATCCGCGCTCCTGCGGGCGGTCTGGCTTGGATGCCCTATGTCTTCGTTGGGATCCTGCCTGGCTGCGCCGAAGAGCTCTTCTTTCGTGGCTACCTACAGAGTCGGCTGCTCACACGCTGGCGTCCGCTCCTCGCCCTCGGCTTGCCTGCGCTGGCCTTCGCCTTGGTGCACACCGATCCGACTCACATCCTGATGACCTTGGCGCCCGCGGCGTGGCTGTCGTGGGTTGCCTACCGCACGGGCTCGGTGTGGACGTCCATCCTCTGCCACATCGCCAATAACTGCTTCGGTGTGGCGCTCGCGCGCTCGAACGCTGATCCGACGGCGTCGTCGCTCGAGGCCGGCCCGCTGATGCTCGGCGCATTGGGCGCGACCACCTTGGTCACCGTCATCTCGGCCGCGCTGCTCTGGCGCTGCGGCTGCTCGTTGGCCGACTACCGACCCACCTAGCCCGGCTTAGAGTTTTTCTTCGTTTTCCGCGCAACATCGTGGCTCGGTGAGCCGATAAGGGTGAGCCGATAGGGCATACGAAAGGGTTCTCATGTCACGAATAGAGGCCGGTCAACGCTCCAATCTCTTCACTCTCCCATGGGAGGACGTCGCAGCTGACGCCGCGGGTCTCGCGACCGATGTCGCTCATCGATCGGGTGTTCCAAGAGACCGGCTCGAAAACAAGCAGTCCAAAGCAGCGACCCTCCGCAGCTGCTCTGCGATAGCGCGTCAGACCTTTGACCAGAAGCTTAAGAGCATTCATGAACGGCAGTCGGCTGCAGTCAAGATCCGCGATCGCCGGCCGAAGCGCTACAAGGATCGGAGCGGGCGTTGGCGTATTCGTAGGCCATCGCCGAGCGCGAAGCGTTCCCTCTCGGACAACTGCGCCGGCGTCGCGCGGATAAGCTTGGCACGGCTGCTAGGGCTCTTGCCAAGCGGGGTGACCTACCACGGCCTCGCTCGTGCGGTGAAGCGCGACGTCGATGCTTTAGACGCGCGTATCGGGCGTTTGCCGGCCTCATCACCCGAACGAGCCTCGTTGCTCAAGAAGCGGAGCAAACTAATCGAAAGCCAGCATACGGCTCTGCACGGCATTCGAAACGCCAAGCACGTGAAGGCGTTCAACGCATTGTGGAAGCGTCTGGGAGGTGCTTCGGGCGTCAAGGCGGTCCGTACCTATGCGACCACGGACCGCCCACGTGCTGCGAATCGGAAGGCGATGTTCGCCTTGCTTCGGCGTGGTGTTCCGATGGCTGTGAGCCTCCACGCGTGTAACACGTCCGGCAAGATCATTTCGGCGAACTGGCATCATGTCTTGCTGGTCCCAAACCCTTGCAATTCAAAGCAGGTGTATGTGGTCGATCCCTGGACGGGGTCCAGCATCAAGACGGTTTCATTGCGAGCGCTCATGTCCTCGGGGAAGAAGGGCTTCTTGGGGCTCGCCAGTCGAAAAAAGTGTGTACTTGGCTCGTTCTTCCTACACTTCACTCAATCGGATGGCACACCCCTCAAGGTGAAGCCATAGACTCGGGAGCATGTATGCGCACGAACCTACGACTACTTGCCACGACCTTGATCCTTTTCACGGCGTCATCGGTCGAAGCTCAGACGAAGAAGGCTCTCCAAAACGTGCGCGCCAAGCGCGTGATGAAGCTAGGGAAGGGGTCTCGGGTCGTCTCCGCCTTCTCTCCTGACGGTCGATGGGTCGCCCAGGTTGGCAAGAGACCCGGCGTGGTGCGGATCTACGATCTTCGTCGTCGTGCGCTGGCGCGTCAGATCGTCTTCTCGGAGAAACGCAGTGTCGCGCGCTACAAGCTTCGTTTCTCGCCTCGGAGCCGCTATCTTGTCGTCGTCGCCTATGATGGGTCGGAGCTTCGGGAGCACACCGGTGGCGATCGCCTCTTGGCTTGGCGGGTTCGCGATGGAGAGCTCGTGCTCTCGCAGAAGTTCCCTCCAGCGAGAGAGGCAGACGAGTCTATCGACGAGATACGCGTTCAAGTGATCACCAAAGGAGAGCGAAGGGTTGGGGTGGTGCTGCTCTATCGCGGCGACCTCATGAGCTACGAGCTCGTCGCCAATAAGAGGCGCGCGTTCGTCTTCGTTGGAGGCAGCATCGACCAATGGCCAACCTTTGCCGTGTCACCTGATGGCGGGCTGATGGCTGCGATGACGCGCGACAACACCGACGTTCGGCTCTACTCGCCATGGACGGGTAAGCTCGTCAAGCGCCTTCCCCTGCCGCGCTGTCGTAAGCGAGGTGGCTCCTGCGGCCATCACAAGCGAGGTCTCAAGAGCAATGGCGCGATGGCGATCGTGTTGACGAAACGCGCGGTCTTCGTCTCCAACGGAAACGGAGCGATCTGGCGACGCCGAGACTGGAAGCGCCTGGCTGTGATCGACGACCGGCGAGACGTCTCCGGTGAAAAGGCGAAGCCCTCCTATCGCGTCATCGGTGACCAGGTCTATCTTCGCTCGAGGCGCGGTGGGCTAGTCCGTTGGGACCTCCGGAGCGGTCAGCGTCGCAGGATCTCCCAATCGCCGACAAAGGGCGAGGCGCTAGACGTCCGGCGATCGGCCCCGATCAAGGCCAGCAGCTGGCGCCTGTCTTTTGTATCAGACCGAGTCATCGCCCACCGACCAGGCGACGTTCGGCAGTTTCGGCTCGTCGATCACCAGCGGCGCGACATCGACTCGAGCGTTCCACGTTTGGTCGTGGAGGCGAAGAGAGCCCTGGTCTGGGGCATCACGCCCGGCGGCGTCGTGCAGCGTTGGCAGCTATGATAGGTGCTTTGGTGCCCTTCATTTTGAGCACCCCTACACATGCCTCCTGTCGCTGGGCACAGCATTGCCGGCCGCGTTCTAGGCCTCAGAAAGCTCGCCGTACCACCCATATGCCTCATGTCTTCGGCGACGAAATCGGCTCGGCACCCGGCTCGGTCTCGAATGTGTAAGGGTTGCTCCTAAATCAACAGACGGCTAAGCCTCGAAGCGTCGGTCGCGTCAGCCTCCCGAACAACCCAAGCGGCTACTTCTTCTCGACCCGGTAGACGGTGTCGATCACCGTGCCGTCGACCCATTTGATGATCGCGACGGGCTCGTCGCTGATCGCGGGGCGGGCGGGGGCGCCGCCGCAGAGGGCGTGGATCTCCTCTTTGAGCTGCTCGATCGGCTTGATCGGCAGGCCTTTGCCCTTCGTCGCGTCGAGCAGGTCTTGGCGGCGTGGGTTGATCGCGATCCCGCGCTCGGTGACCACCACGTCGACGAGCTCGGCGGGGCCAGTGATGGTGGTGACCTTGTCGACGATCACCGGCAGCCGGTCTCTCAGCGCCGGCACAGCGAGGATGGAGCAGCCGGCGTAGAGGCAGTTTTGCCAGCCGCCGATGCCGTGGAGCAGGCGGCCGTCGGAGTGGGTCACGACGTTGGCGTTGAAGTCGAGGTCGACCTCCGTGGCGCCGAGCACGGCGGCGTCGACCATCGAGGCGAAGTTACCCTTTCCGTGGAAGCTATAGGAGGTAAACGGCGAGCTCGGGACGTGGCGTGGATCCGCGGCGATGGACTCGACGCCGGCGAGGTCGAAGGTCTGGCCGTCGAGGATGTAGTCGGTCAGCCCCTCGCGCAGCAGGTCGACGAGGTATTGCGTCGAGCCGCCGCGGACGAAGCGGGCCTTCACCCCCGCCTCACGCATCCGCTGGGCGAGGAAGTCGACGAAGGCCAGGGCGATGCCGCCAGCGCCCGCTTGAAACGAGAAGCCGTCGCGCATGATCCCGGCCCCGTCGATGAAGCTCGCCACCAGCTCGGCGATGCGAAGCCGGTCCGGGCTCTTGGTGATCTTCGTCGTGCCGCTGACGATCTTGGTAGGGTCGCCGATCTCGTCGACGACCACCACGTAGTCGACGTTGTTGCCCTGGATCTGCCAGGGGATGCAGGGGAAGGGCACGACGTTGTCGGTGACGACGATCACCTTATCGGCGTAGAGCGAGTCGGCCAGCGCGAAGTTGATCGAGCCGCAGGCGCTCTTACCGTGGGCGCCGTTGGCGTTGCCGAAGACGTCCGCCGAGGGCGCCGCGATCACCGCGATGTCCACCGGGACCTCTCCGTCCTGGATCGCCTGCCAGCGGCCGCCGTGGGAGCGCAGCACGCCCATCCCACGCATCTTGCCCATGGAGCAGTAGGCGCCTAGCGGCCCGTTCATGCTGCCCTCGATGTGGTGCACCACGCCCCGATCCATCAGCTCGGTGACCGGCGCGTGGCAGGGAAACGACGCGCTGGGCAGCCACATCAGGTCTTTGGCGCCAAGGTCGGCGGCTGCGTTCAGCAGCTGCAGGCCGACCTGGTCGCCGTTTCGCAGGTGATGGTGCGTGCTAAGGGTCATGCCGTCCTGCAGACCGCAGCGCTCGAGGGCCTCGCGCAGCGAGGCGACGCGCTTGTCCCCGTCACGCGGGTAGTCGGCGTTGGAGGTGATCGGGGGCGCGGCCTTGCGCCCGGTGGGCCGATGAACGTCGACGCCGCCGAAGGGCACCTGCTCGGTGCCGTTGGCCACCACCGGCACGCGGCGGCCGACGGCGTTCTCGACCAGCTCCGAGGAGACCTTGATGAAGTCTGCGCCGTAGCTACGCATCGCTCGCCTCCTTCGCCCCCTCCTTGGCGTTATCATCGTTGAGCAAGCTCATCGCCCGGGCCTGGGCCACCAGCTTCAGCGCGCGGTTGACCACCGGCGGGTCGATCATCTTCGAGCCGAGGCTGACCACCCCGAGGCCCTTTCGTTTCGCCTCCTCGAAGGCGGCGACGATCCGCCGGGCCTTGCCGATCTCGGCGGCGCCGGGGGCGAAGGCCTGGTGGATCACCGGGATCTGCCGCGGGTGGATGCAGCCCATGCCCTCGAAGCCGAGGGCGCGGCTGCGTTCGGCCCAGGCGCGCAGGCCCTCCAGATCACCGACGTCTCCATAGACGGAGTCGATCGCCTGACAGCCGGCTGCGCGGGCGGCGTTGAGCATCCGCGAGCGGGCCCAGAGGGTCTCATCGCCGTGCTTGGTCTTCACCACGCCGAGGTCGGCGGTGTAGTCTTCGAGCCCGATCGTCAACGCCACGACGCGCTCGGAGGCCTCGGCGATGGCGAAGGCGTTCTCGATACCGCGCGCCGACTCGAGGATCGGCATCAGCCAGACCTCTCTAGAGGTCGAGAGGCCGTGGATGTCGCGGATCTTCTCATCCACGGCGCGGACCTCCTCGGCCTGCTCGACCTTGGGGATCAGGATCAGGTCTGGCTGCGCGGGTACCACGACGTCCAGGTCTTGGAGGCCGAGCGGCAGCTGGTTGATCCGCACCATCCGCTCGGCCTGGCCAAAGTCGAGATCGGCGAGCGCGCGGCGCACGACGTAGCGTGCGGCGTGCTTATGCTCGGGGTGGACCGAGTCTTCGAGGTCCAGGATCACGCCGTCGGGGCCGTGAAGCCCGGCGTTGACCATGAACCTTGGCTCGTTTCCCGGCAGGTACAGCCGCGAGCGTCGGAGGCCGTCGCGGGGGGTCGAGGCGCGGGGCTCTTGACGGTCGAAGTCGTCAGCAAAGCCAGCGTCGTCGAGGGCGGCCTCGACACGCGCGGCGATCACGAAGGGTAGGGCGCCCTTATCGTCCAACTCGACAAGGAGATCGGCGTCGATGTTGCGGGCGGCGAGCAGCTCGCGAACCTGTCGCTCGATCGCCTCTCCGTAGTAGGGCGCGACCTTCGAGCGCAGGATGAGCTCGAGCGCGCCGGCGCGACGGGTGGCGCGAACGTGGACGTCGGATCGCACGTCATCACCGGCGCGTCCGGCCGCGCCTGTCTTGGGGGTGTCGGTCATGGGGTACTCCGAGGGCTCGGGCTAGCCGAGGGCGGCGATGATCGCGTCGGTCATCTGGATCGTAGAGGCGGCGCCGTTCTTGATCGACTCGGCGTTACCGCGCAGCTTCATCATGTCGTAGCAGCGGACCTTGCCCTCGGCGACGACCTTGGCGACGGCGGCGCGGATGCGCGTGGCGTTGTCGGTCTCGCCGACATGGTCGAGGAGCATCGCACCGGAGAGGATCATCGCGATCGGGTTGACGATCGGCGGGTCGAGCTCGACGTACTTTGGTGCGCTGCCGTGGGTCGGCTCGAAGACGGCGACCTCGTCGCCGATGTTGCCCGAGCAGGCGAAGCCGAGGCCGCCGACCAGGCCGGCGAAGGCGTCGGAGGCGATGTCACCGAAGAGGTTGCCAGCGACGATCACGCCGTAGTTTTCCGGGTTCTTGGTCAGCCACATCATCTGCGCGTCGATATTGGTTGACCAATGCTCGATCTCGGGGAAGTCGGCCTTCACCTCGCGTGCGAGCTCCTCCATCATGCCGGAGGTCTCGCGCAAGACGTTGGGTTTCTCGCAGATCGTGACGCTCTTGTAGCCATGCTCTTGGGCGTACTCAAAGGCCGCGCGGACGATGCGGCGACAACCCTGGCGTGTGAAGAGGCGCACCGACATCGCCAGCTCCTCCGGCGGGACGTCGGAGAAGGGGCCCCATTTCGGATGCTGCGCCAGGCCTTCGCGGACCTGCTGGGGCGGGGCGGTGAACTCGATACCGCAGTAGAGACCCTCGGTGTTCTGGCGAAAGATCACCGCGTCGACCTTGGGCTCCTCGAAGCCCCCATCCGCCGAGCGGCGGATGAAGTTCAAGGGATTGCCGGGGAAGGACTGGCAAGGGCGGATGCAGATGTCGAGGTTGAAGCGCTGACGCATGCCCACGATCGGGCTGAAGTAGACGTGGCCCTTATCGCGGAGGTCTGGCGCCAGCTCCTTGACCGCCTCGTTTTTTGGCTTCGAGGTGATCGCGCCGAAGAGGCCGAGCTTATGCTGGGCCAGCAGCTCGAGGGTGCGATCGGGGAGCGGGTTGCCCTCTTTACACCAGAACTCCCAGCCGATATCCGCGTGGACGTACTCGGCGTCGAAGCCGACGGCGTCCATCACGCGGATCGCCTCAGGGAGAACGGTCTGACCGATGCCGTCGCCCGGCATGCTCACTACGGTGTATTTGGCCATGAGGCACCTCTCTTCGATCTGAAAAGCGATCGGTTGGGTCTGTCTATCAATCTGTTCTATCGATCTATGAATCTATGAATCTATCGATCGATTCAGCGCCGGTTTCGTACCTGGTTTTCGACGCCGCCGTCGATCACCAGCCGCTGCGGCACCTCGCCGAGCGGGGCGAAGGCGAAGGGCTGCTCGCCGAGGGTTACGCGGCCCGCGGCGAAGTCGACCATGAGCTCGTCGCCGGGCAGCTGTGTTCGCTCGCCGCGATCGGCGAAGCGTCGCCTCAGCTCTTCGATCAGCTCGGGGAGCTCGACGCAGAGGAAGCCGCTGTTGAAGGCGTTGCGCAGGTAGGTCTGCGAGAAGCTGGCAGCGATCACCATCGGGATGCCCTTGGCTTGCAGCGCCGTCACCGCCTGCTCGCGGCTCGAGCCGGTGCCGAAGTTGAAGCCGGCGACGACGATGTCGCCCTCGCGGGTCGCCTCGGCGAAGCTCGGATCGTAGTTCTCCATCACGACGGCGGCCATCTGCTCGCGCGTCATGTCCTCGCGGTAGGTGTAGTCCTTGCCGTAGATGCCATCGGTGTTGAGGTTGTCTGCTGGCAGATAGCAGAGCCGACCCGTCAGCGAGCGCGGGAAGCCGTCGAGGATCGTCACGGCCTCGCTCTCTTCTGGCGCTGCCGGGAGCTCTTCGAAGCGCCGCTCCGGCAGCCGGTCATCCCATGGACCGACGCCGGCGATCTTGCCGGCGATGGCGGAGGCAGCTACCACCTGCGGCGAGGCGAGATAGCACGCCGCGTCGCGGCTGCCCATACGCCCCTTGAAGTTGCGGTTGGTGGCCGAGATGCCGACCTCCCCAGCCTCGAGGAGGCCGTCTCCGAGGCCGATACAGGGGCCGCAGCCAGGCTCGAGGAAGCGCGCGCCGACCGCCTCGAAGGTCGCCCAGATGCCGCTGGCCTTCGCCCGGGCCTCGATCTCAGCGCTGGCCGCGGCGACGTAGAGCTCGACCCCATCGGCGAGGGTCTTGCCGTCGAGGACCTCGGCCGCGGCGGCGAGGTCCTCGTAGCGGCCGTTGACGCAGGACAGGAGATAGGCCTTGTGAACCGCGATCTCCTCGCGCTCGAGGGCGGGGAGCGGGGCGGTCTTTTGCACGACATCGGGGCCGGCGACGTGCGGCGCCACCGCGCTGAGGTCGAGCTCGATGCGTGCGGCGTAGCTGGCGTCCGGATCGGGCGCTGGCGGGTGTTTGCGCCATCGCGCGAGGTCGTCGTCGTTGAAGCGGGCGAACCCTGGGTCGCGAGCGAGGAGCGTCTCATGGCGACCCGCTAGGAAGTCGAGGGTCACGTCGTCGACGGGGAACCAGCCGACCAGCGCGCCCCACTCGGTGGTCATGTTGCTGACGGTGAAGCGAGCGTCCATCGAGAGGCTCGCGACACCATGGCCGGCGAACTCGACGGCGGCGTTGAGGACCTCGCCGGCGTTGTAGAGCCCGCAGAGCGTGAGGATCAGATCTTTGCCGGTCACGCCGGGGCGCAGCTCGCCCTCGAGGACGACCTGCACCGTGCGGGGGATCGACCACCAGAACTCGCCGGTGGCCCAGATCGCCGCGGCGTCGGTGCGCACCACCGGCGTCCCCAACGCGCCGAGGGCGCCATACATATTCGAATGGGAGTCCGACGCGACGACCAGCGCTCCGGGGATGACGTGGCCGTTTTCGACCATCATCTGATGGCCGATGCCGGCTCCGGCCGGGTAGAAGGCGATGCCGTGCTTGCCGGCGAAGGCCTCGATGCGCGCATATTTCTTTAAGTTCGCATCGCTCTTATTAGCGATCTCGTGGTCGAGGGCAAACACCGGCTGCGTCGGATCGTTGAGCGCCTCGATGCCGAGGCCCTCGAACTTGTTCAGCACGGCGGCGGTGTTGTCGTGGGTCATGACGTGGCGCGGGCGCACGGAGACGAAGTCACCAGCGCGGAGCGGCCGATCCGGACCCGAGACCATGTGGGCGGCGATGATCTTCTCGACGACGGTCTGACCCATGGCTGTGATTCCTATCCTCGAGAAGGGAAGGTGATGTTCTTGAACGGTAGGAAGCTCATGAAGTCGGCGTGGTGGACGATTGTCGCTTCGACCGACCGCTTCACGAGGTCGCCCTCGCCCGCGTGCGCGGCGATCACGTGGCAGATCGGATCGGGGACGCCGCACTCCATCGCCAGCGCCACACCGGTGAAGGGGTGACGCAAGGCCTTGCCGCGAGCGCTCTGCACGGCTTTGCCGTTGACCCGCTCGTACTCGAGGAGCTTGCCAACATCGGCGAGGATCGCGCCCGCGATCACCACGTCCATATCGATCGGCAGCGCGTTTCCGAGAAACTCCTGCATCGACTCGGCAGAGCGCTTGGCGATATGCACGACGCAGCGCTTGTGCTCCATGAAGGTCGAGGGGCAGTTCTCGATCAATAGGGTGAAGGGGATCTTCTCGAGGTCTCGCGGCTCCAGCGGGCTGCGCTCGAAGGCGAGCTCCCAGCAGCGGTAGACGTTTTCTTGGAGCGCGGGGTCTTCAACCCAAGCGATCTCTGGCCAGATTCTCTCGATCTCCGTGCGCATATACGACCTCCTGTGCGCTCGGTTCATGGCGTGTTCGCGCCAGAGTATCTAGTCGCAGCGCCAAAGTCGATATGCTGTGTAGCAGATTCATCATTCGCGCTGCGCATTTGAAATGCGCTATTATTTTAGTTGTTTGCGTCGATAGCGCGGCGCTCTGGGCAGGGTGCGGGGTGTGCTGGTATGCTGAGAACCGACGCGGGGAGTATCGCATGACCGGCAAGAGCAGTAGGAAGTCGGTTCGCCACGGCGCCTCCAAGGCGGTAGACGCGCGGATGAAGAAGCTCGACGCGCGCTTCGCAGCAGCCGAAGCCAACTACACGGCGCTGAAGAGGCGCTGCGAGTCGGAGGTTGTCTGCTGGCGCTGGGCTCGCGAGGGCTGCTTCTCACCTTATCCCTACTGGTTCGAGCGCGAGCGCTTCAGCCGCGGCGAGGTCGTCGCGCGAGAGCCGGTAGACAAGCGCCACCACCACGCCTATGGGCTCGACAGTCGCGGCTGGGTCGTCGTCGAGAGACAGCATACCGCCGAGGCGCAGCGCTACTACGAGACCTTCTACGCCCACTCCGATGACGGCGGCTTCTTGACCCACGCGGTGCGCTACCACCACGACGGCAGCGGTCGGCCGATCAACGTCGAGACCTTCGAGCACGAGCCTCGTACCGGGGCGCTCCTCGTGGCCGAGCGGCGCGCGCAATACGGCTGCAGCCGCGAGCGCTATCGGCACGAGGGCGGGCACATCACTCGGATCGACGTCGACTACTCAGAGATCGTCGAAGGCAAGGTCACGCCGCTGACACCCTACCAACGAGTGGAGATCGACCATGACCTGCTCGGGCGGGTGATCGAGGTGCGCAAGATCTGGCTCGCCGCTCAACAGGCCGGCGAGCCAGAGGACGGCGAGGACGCCGTGCGCGTCGTCTATAAGCGGGCGCAGACGCCCGTCGGCTACGCAGCGCTCTGCGGTCTGGTCGAGGAGCGCCTGCTCGCCGCGGTGCCGCGGGCGGTGGAGCGCGCGGCGGTCAACGAGACGGCCTACTGCTTGGTGCTGGCCTACGACCCCTCGGCGCCCGAGCCTCTGCCGCTGCTCGGCGTCGGGCTCGTGCGGGAGCGCGACGACCTGCTGGCTTCCGCCAGCGAGGAGCCGCTGCCAGCGCTGCTCTGGAACCCGGTGGCGTTTTCGCTCTACGACATCGAGGCGCTGGAGCTCGACGCCGACGACGCCGTTGGGCGCGATCTCGAGAGCGCGTGGACAGCGCTGACCACCCAGATGCATCGTCGTGGTCGCGGCGGCGACCTGGGGCGGCTGCTGTCACGCGTGGCCTGGGAGCTATCAGGACGCGACTGGTCGACGACGTTGCCCGTCTCCGACGACTTCGTCATCTATGCGACCGATCTCGAGCTGTCGGAGCTGTCGCGTAACATGGCCGCGAGCCTCTTTCCCGAGCGGCTGCGCGAGCTGCGCCGCCGCGGCTGGTTGCCCCTCGAGCCGCGGCGCTGAGCGCGCTGCGCCCCCCAAACCGAGCTTGTGACGTTATTGGCAGCGGGCGCCAAGGGTCATGGTGCCGACCTTCAGCGGGCTGCAGCCGGCGAAGCCGAGGGCGGTGCAGTCGGTCTTCTCGATGAAGCCGTCGTCGCAGTAGACCAGGTTGTTGCCCTCACAGCTGTCCTGCGTCGACATCACCTCGCACTCGGTGCCGGCCGGGGCGCAGATGTTGAACTTGTCCTTCTCATCGCACTTCTTGCGACCGAACATAGCGCTGCAATCGATCCGAGCCTCGTTTCCGCACCAGCAGCCGACGCTAAATTGGCCCTCACACTGAAGGCCGTCGGTGCTCGCTCACCCCTTGCATTCTTTGCCGGTGCCGATGCAATCGAAGACACCGTCACGATCGAGGCCACAGGTCAGACTGAGGAGCGTGCACTCTTCGATCTCGTAGCCTGTGCCGTTGCAGGCCAGCCGACGCTCGCCGTCGCATTTCACCTCGCCGTCTTTGGTGCAGGGACCTGCGCCGCAGAAGGGCCTGCCCTGCGCGTCCTTGACGCACGTCAGACCGCCAGCGGCGCAGTCGTACTCGTAGACCCGCTTGTCGCCGAGGTCGCAGGTGCGCAGCACGTCGCCATCGCAGACGGCCTCATAGCTGTTGTCGCAGGTTTTCTCGTTGTCGCTCTTGAAGCAGGCGAGGGCTTGCTTGCAGTCACCCTTGGCGGCATTGACGCAGCGGTAGATCGTCTTCCACATCTCAGCCAAGCCGTCTGGCAGATAGACCTCGTCGTATTGGTTGAGGTAGCCCGAGATCCGGACCTGCCCCTTGTTGATCTCGCAAGAGTGCATCCGGATCGCGGCCTCGATGATCTCGGCGCGCGTCAGCGGTCCGGAGGGTAGGGTCGAGGCGTCGACCTCTGGGGTGGTGTCGCCGCCACCTCCGCTCTCGTCGCAGCCAGCGGGCAGCGAGAGCAGCGCGCAGGCGACGAGCGCACACCCGGAGGGGAGCAGGGTGTGGCGAGTTCGGGGTCCCGTTGTCATCTTTCGACCTCCTTCATTGCCTCAACCACCGGCAGCGAGCGGGTAAAGAAGAATCCAGCCGAGACCGCGTAGGCCGCTCCCCGCTGCGTTCTCGATCGTGCCATCGGCGGCGACGACAGCCTCACCGTCGGCCTCGAGGGCCCCGGTCTTTGGGTTTGTGCGGAAGACGGCGAGCTTCGTGCCCGGCGCGGGAGCCTTGGCCCCGGTCGGCGCCGGCAGCCTGAAGGCCACGCGCTGCGAGAAGGTCGTGGCGGTCGGGATCAGGGCCGCGGCGGTCACGGGAGGTGCAGCGCTGGCGTAGCTCGCCAAGAGCTGAGCGTGGACATCCTCCACGGCCAGAGAGCGCGCCCCGAGCTCGACCTCGGTGAGCAGCGGAGGAGGCGTCGTGATACCGCCGGGGATCTCGAGGGAGATCCCGTCGCCGACCTCGCCGCTGTGGCCCGCCGTGAGGTCGAGCTTGATCGAGCTGGCGATGATCGGCACCCGCACGTCGCCGATGTCGAGCTTGGCCTCGTTGTCGATCGCCGCCTGAGAGACCGTCAGCGGGAAGAGGACCTCCGCGCTGCGCTGCCCCTGGGTCTGCCCCTCGAGCACGTGAAAGAGGTAATCATCGGTGTAGCGGACGCGCACACAGAATGAGCCGCTGGCGCTGCTCTCGCCGATACGACACTCCTCGCCTTGACAGACCACGATGTCGCCGGACTGCACGGGCCGGCCTTGGAGGTCCCTCAGGAGACCGCAGACGCGAGCGAGCTTGGCTGGTCTGACGGTGCCGTCCGCGACTAGATCGCTGCCGCCATCGGAGGTCGGTGTCGTGCTGTCGTCGGAGCAGCCCCCAAAGACGAGGCTCACACCGAGCAGCGAGAGAAGAACCAAGCGCACCCCTATAGTGTTGCCCAGCTTCACCCGAAAAGCGACGTGAAAGGCGAAAAGAGGGGGCTATATCTAGCAGTCTGATGCTCTTAGGCCGGACCGAGCGAGGCGACGCCATTCGAGCCGAGATCGCGGAGCGAAAACAAAGCCATCGTGGTGCTACGGCGAGGTTGACCGAAAAAAACGCTCGGTTCGAAGGGCCGGTTGCGATGAAAAAGCCAGATCAACAGGCTGCTAGCGTAGGTAGCGCGCGAGCGTCAGCAACCCCTCGACGTCGTGGATGTCATCGTCGAGCAGCGGGACCTGCAGGTAGAGCGGCTCCTCTCCACAGGCCTCGCGGAGCTCGGCGATCGTTCGGGCGTCTGCATCGGCTAGCGCTTGAGCTTGCTCGAGGGAGCGCTGGAGCAGCGGCGCCAGGCGTTCGCCGAGCCGAGGGGGGACGCCACGGTCGGCGAGGGCGTCCTTCAGGGCCCCGCTTGAGAGCTCGCAGCGCCGCGGGGGATGAACCCGGTTGAGCACGAAGGCCGCGAGCGGGTAGGCCGCCTCCTGCAGGCGATCGCAAAAGAGGATCGCCTGGGTGATCGCGCGTTGATCGGGCGAGGCGACGATCACAAAGCCCGTGTCGTCGTTCGCGAGCAGCTCGGTCACCGCCGCAGCGTGCTCGCGGAAGCCGCCGAGCATGCTGTGCATGTCGGCGAAAAACTCCGCCACGTCGTCGAGGAAGTCACCGCCGACGAAGCGAGCGAGGCGCTTGAACACATAGCGGCTGCCGAAGGTCAACACCTTCAAGCTCAGCTTGCCGGCGGTCTCGTAGGACTTGATAAAGAGCTTCACCGCCGGGCTGTCGAGCATCTCGACCATCTTCCGCGGCGCCTCGAGGAAGTCGAAGGCGTTGACCGTCGGGGGCGTGTCGAGGATCAGCAGGTCGTAGCGACCGCCGTCGACGATGTCGTAGAGCTTCTCTATCGCCGCGTACTCCTGGCCGCCGGCTAGGCGCGTCGAGAGCTCGCGGTAGAGCTTGTTGGCGCGGATCCGCTCGTCGGTCGCCTTGTCCGCGGCGTGGCGGTGGATCACCTCGTCGAAGGTGCGCTTCTGGTCGAGCATCATCGCATAGAGCAGGCCCGGCGGGAGGTTGGCGGCGGCGAGCTTCTCCGCGGGGACCTCGCGCTCCTCGTTGTCGAGAGCCTCGAGGCCGAGGGAGACTGCCAGGCGGCGCGCCGGGTCGATGGTCAACACCAGGGTGCGTCGTCCGCAGGCCGCGCCGAGGAGCCCGAGGCTGGCCGCGGTGGTCGTCTTGCCCACGCCTCCTGCGCCTACGGTGATCAGGATCCGCTTGTCGCGGACCAGGGGCAGCAGGCCGTCGCTGGAGGGTGCTGCGGTTGGGGGCGGATCTGCTGGCTCGATGCCGCCGCGATCGTTCATCGGCGCCACCATAGCATGGCGATCTGAGCCTGCCGAGTCTCGACGCCGCGCGTGATATAGTCGCGCCGCAATCATCATGAGGGGATGTATGAGCTCACGCAGTCTCTGGCAGCTGGCGCCCTCGGCGCTCCTGCTGACCTTCCTCGCGGCCAGCAGCGCTGGCTGCAAAGAGCGAAAAGATCTTCGGGGCGACGAGGCGTTGAAGGTCGTCGTTGCGGAGGATAGGAAGCTGGCCAAGGAGGAGCAGGATCTGCTCTCGAAGCGGGGGGCGCTCCGTCGCGAGCGGGTGCGGATCCGCGACAAGCGGCGCTCGCTGATCACCCAGAAGATGGCGCTCACCGACGTCGACCCAGGCAAGCGCAAGGCCCTCGAGGACGAAGAGAGCAAGCTCAGCAAGCTCGAGTCGAAGCTGATCAAGCAGGAGCTGACGCTGAACAAGCGGCTGAACAAGCTGCTCGTGGCCAAGACCGGCCTGGTCAACAAGGCGGAGAAGAGCGCCGCGGTCAAAGGCCTGCTGCTGGCCCGCCGCGAGGGCAGCCTCGCAGCCCGCGAAAAAGAGCTCGCGCGCCGCGAGACCGAGCTGGCTCGTCGGGAGAAGGCGATGGCCGCTCGCGAGCAGGCCTTCGCCCTACGTCAGGCCAAGCTCTGCCCGGGGCGGGTGACGACCGTCGTGCAGACCTTACCGGCGCCAGCGCCGCGCCGTCGAGGGGGCTCTGACAAGCAGTACAAGCGCAAAGACGTCGAGCCGGTCTACCGCTCGGCGCTCAACGCGATGCGAAAGAAGGGTATCCTCGTCGCCGACCTGCCGCCAGGCGTCGACCGCTTGGTTACCGAGGTGCGCCATGCTGTGTCGAAGGGCAAGTACACCAGGGCGAAGTTCGCGGCCGACCAGCTGCTCTCGGCTGTGCGTCGGACGCGCATCGACCGCGGCTTCATCGGGGCCAAGATCGGGCGCCTCGGGCGCGCGATCAAACGTCGCCCGCCGAAGGGCAGCCGCAAGGCCACCGTGCAGCGCCTATTCCAGAAGGCCACCGGCGACTATGGGGACGGGCGCTTCCGCGCCGCGAACAAGAAGCTCAACCGGATCTACGCGCTGCTCTGACGTCAACGATCACCTGACCTGAAGCCCAATCAAGTCTCAACGATCACCTGACCTGAAGCCCAATCAAGTCTCCCAGTCAAGTCTCGCAGTCAAGCCGAACGACTGGCGTGTCTTACGTCAAGGAGTTCCTGTGTTACAGCGCCCCTTTTTCAGTGCTACCCAGTCAAGCCAAACGACTGGCGTGTCTTACCAGCTCGCGTTCGAGTAGTGCTCGAGGATCGTCATGTCCCGCGTGAGCAAGGTGTCCGCTCCAAGGGCGGCTTGAGCCGTGATCAGCCGATCAAAGGGATCGCGTGTCCATGAGAGGTCCGCTGCCGCCAACACGACGGCGACGAAGGGGCGGTCGCATTCGCGGAGCGGCAGGGCGGTTGCCAGGTGATCGAGCACAGCCTGGGCAGGGTGTGCCAGCCGACCGATCTCATACAGGTAGGTCAGCTCGAGTCGGACCATGGGTGAGATCAGCAGCTGTTGGGCGGCGTTGACCGTGGCTCTGACCTGGGGCGAGAGTTGGGTCTGGTCGCCCGCCAGCCAGACCACGGCGTTGGTGTCGAGGTAGATCACGGCGTCCACTCCGCGGACCAATCGAGATGCTCGAGGTCGGCGGGATCCCCGCGAATCAGGTCCTCCATGGGCGTGAGTCGATCGAGCGCGGGGGTGCTCATCTCGGGGATGATTCGCAGACGCTTACCATTTCGCTCGATCACCACGGCCTCTCCCGTTTGCAGGATGCGATCAAGTATCTTATAGATATCTTTTCGTAAATCTGTTGCCGTATAGACCATGGCTCGATCCTAGCAGCATGCGCACGTACGTCAAGGTTTTAACGTACGTGCGCTCGCGACGCGCGTCGGGCGATGGCGGAGAGGAGGTGGCCTCTGTCGCGGCGGGAGGATCCGAAAGGGCTGGCGCTTAGTCCGTCGGGACCTGCTGGATCAGCACCTCGCGGCCACGGACGCCGTCCGGGGGCCCAACGATGCCGTCCCGCTCCATCTGTTCGACCATCCGCGCCGAGCGGTTGTAGCCGATGCGTAGCCGGCGCTGGATCATCGAGATAGAGGCCTGCCGGGTCTCGGCGACGATCGCCACGGCCTCGTCATAGAGGGCGTCTATCGGCTCGTCGGAGGAGCTGTCTTCCGAGCTCTCCTCCTCTGGCGCCTTCAGGATGTCCATGTCGTAGATCGGGCGGCCCTGGCCCTTGAGCCAGTCGATGACGCCCTCGATCTCGTCATCAGAGATATACGCGCCGTGGAGGCGCTTCATCTCGGCCCCGCGGTCGAGCACGAGCATGTCGCCGGCGCCAAGCAGGTTCTCGGCGCCGTAGGTGCCGAGGATCGTCTTCGAGTCGTGGTTCGAGGCGACCTGAAAGGCCACCCGTGAGGGGAAGTTGGCCTTGATCAGGCCGGTGATCACGTCGACCGAGGGACGCTGGGTGGCGAGGATGAGATGGATCCCGCAGGCGCGTGCCTTCTGCGCCAGACGCGCGACAGAGGTCTCGACCTCTTTGGACGCCACGGTCATCAGGTCGGCGAACTCGTCGATGATCACCACCAGGTAGGGCATACGCTGCTGGTTGGCGATCGTTTGGTCGGCTTCGCGCTCCCTATGCTTGTTGGCCCGCGGTGGCGGGGTCGCCGGCACCACGACATCCGGGCGCTCTCCACCCTCGCTCGCCTGGTCGCCGTCTTTGCTCGTCAGCTCTTCGACCTGGATCGAGTCGCCGCTCTTGCGCACTACGACGGCCGGCGTGTCTTCCTCAATCGAGCCCTGCTCGGCCAGCGGCAGCTCCTGCTGGCGCTCGGCCTCGAGCTTGGCCCGCTGCCGGTCGATCTTGCGGTTGAAGCCCGTGATGTCTCGCACGCCCATGTCGGCGAGCAGCTGGTAGCGGCGCTCCATCTCGTTGACCGCCCAGCGCAGCGCGATCGCCGCCGGCTTGGGATCGGTGACCACCGGCAGCAGCAGGTGGGGGATGCCGTTGTAGCCTGACAGCTCGAGGATCTTCGGGTCGATCATGATCATGCGCACCTCCTCGGGGGAGTAGCGCATCAGCAGCGAGCAGATCATCGAGTTGATGCTGACGCTCTTACCCGAGCCGGTGGAGCCGGCGACGAGGAGGTGGGGCATCTTCGCCAGGTCCATCACCGCTGGAGCCCCAGAGATGGTCTTGCCGAGGGCCAGCAGCAGCTTGGCCTTCTTGTTGGCGCGGAAGGCGTCGGCGGCGACGATCTCCTTGAATGAGACGGTCTCGCGGGTCGCGTTGGGCACCTCGATGCCGATCGCCCCGCGGCCAGGGATCGGCGCGACGATGCGCACGCGGAGGGCGTGAAGCGACATCGCGAGGTCGTTCGAGAGGTTGGCGATCTTGCTGATTCGTGTGCCCGGCGCCGGTACGAACTCGTACATCGTGACCACCGGCCCCGGGTGAACCTCGGTGACCTTGCCGTAGATCTTGTAGTCGGCGAGGGCCTGCGTCAGGCGACGCGCCTGCTGCTGGATCTCCTCTTCGTCGATCTTGCTGTCCTGATCGCCGTGCAATGCCAGCAGTGAGAGCGGCGGTGCGCGGTAGACGCCATCGTTGAGCACGAAGCCCTGGTTGTTCGTCTCTTCGACCGGCTTCTCTTCAGCGTCATGTTCGCCTTCGAGCTCTTCTTCATGACGACGAAAGGTCGGCTGCACGATCGTCAGCGCTTGTTCGTCAGCGCCGCTGTCGGGGCGATCGCATGCGGGGGGCAGGGAGGCAGGCACATCGACGGCGATCGTCTTCTTGACCTCGTCATTGGACGAGGCGCTCGTCGGCTTGTTGCCCGATGCCTGTTGCTCGGCTCTGTCGCTGAGGGCCGCCGAGACCATCGCGGCGGGGAGCTCGGGCTCGCTCGAGGCCGCAGCCTCGTGTTCGGCGGTGAGCGCGTCGAGGCTGCGGCTGTGGATCACCAGAGGAGCCGCCTCGACTTTGGTGTTGGGCTGGTCGTCAGCGGAGCTCGTGGTCTCGCTGGAGGGAGGCTCGACGGGGGTGTCTTCGCTGACGTCGAAGGCCTGGTCGGGGGTTTCTCGGCGTGAACGGCGGGTCGCGGCCTGCTCGTCGAGGTCGTCCACGAGGTGGTCGGCGAGGTCGAGCCGTACAACCGGCGGCAGGGCGGCTGCTCCCGAGTGGTCCGTGACGATCTGACGGCGACGCTCGACTTGGCGTAGCTGCTCGCCGAGCCAGGCATGGGCGGCCGAGAGGCGCTCCTTGATGGCGAGCTTGGAGAGCGTGCCACCGGCTCCTTCGACCCCGCGCTCGGTGGCCAACCAGAGCCGTAGCCACGCCCGCACCCAAGAGAAGTCGGTCGCGAGGACGAGCGCCAGGGCGATGCCCGTCATGGCGACGATCCAGCTGCCGGCGCTCGAGAGCACGGCGGTGAAGAGCTCCGCGAGGGTCTCACCGAGGCTTCCGCCGTAGGATGCGTCGGCCAGCCGCGCCGGACGCGCGATCAGATGCAGCAAGACCGCCCCAAAGACGGCGCCGAGCACCAGCCCGATCCGCCGCCGCCAGAGCGTAGCGCTGGCCTCTGTGGGGCGGTTGTGACCGATCGCCGCGGCGAAGATCCGAATCGCGGTGGTCAGCAATACCGCGACCAGGAGGTAGGCCGCGAGGCCGAGAGCCCAGTTGAGCACGCTACCAACGGTCTGCCCGAAGGGGCCCATCAGCTGGCCGGCGCCGAACTGCACCGAGATCAGACTCGGACCGATGAGCAGAGCGCAAGCTAGCGTGATGATGCCGAAAACCTCATGGGTCCGCCGTGTCGCGGAGGTCACAACGCCGTCCTCTTCGGCCGCGTCGGCCCCCTTTGAGGAGCGCCGACGTCTCGCGCTCTCTGCTGCGATCGCCCCGGAGGACGCCTTCGAGCTCGCGGCCTTGCGGGCGCGTTTACGTCGAGGTGTGGCTGGTGGGCTCTTGCTCGCTTGCGAACTATCGCTTTTCTTTCGTCGTGCCAAGGCGCCTCGCCCGCTGAACCATCGCGAGATGGATCTCGCGTGTAGGTGTATATGCGTTACGGTACGATAGTATCTTACTGGCTGGCGCCAGACCTGTCAAAACCCTGCTACAGAGGTTAGCTTAAGGATGTTGTAAAGTTAGAACGAACGGAAGATCGACGCCTGGCGAGACGCCCCCTTCGAGCCGGGTTGTTGAGGTGCTCCTAAGAGCACCGTCAGCACCGAAGATCGACGCCTGGCGAGACGCCCCCTTCGAGCCGGGTTGTTGAGGTGCTCCTAAGAGCACCGTCAGCACCCCCACAACGTCGGGACCGAGCCGGGTGCTGAGCTGCCGAGCCGATTGCGTAGCCGAAGACATGAGCTTTATGGTGGTACGGCGAACGTTCTGAGTGTTGGCGCCCTTCGTCGGTGGCGTTGTCGCCGACCGGGTCGTACTCGGAAAAGCCCGCAGCGGCGAGGTGTTTGGGGTCGATGAGCGTCACCACGGCGGGCCACGCCGCAGCGGAGCGAGATAGGGTTATCCTCGCTGCTCCTGTCTTGCCCATGAGAAGACGGCCTATTCCCGGCTATCGCCGTTGGGCCAAGCGACTGACCGTGTTGCCTTGCGATGGGAACGGGCAGTGCTACACCATAGTCTTGTCATCTCGATCATCGGCATCTCCCTTCGCGTCAGCTGAGCAGTTGAGATGAGATGACGGGTTTCGACGACGCCGGGCGAGGTCGCCAATGTCAGCGCGGTCGAGGAAGGCGCGGCCATGGCAGCGAGGGAGTGTGAGATGAGCAGAAGAGCGGAGGTGATACCGCTGCGGGCCGAGCAGCAGGCGCAGACGCGTTGCACCAACCCGGCCAGCGGTGAGCTGCTGGGCTATTCGCCCCTCGACACCGTCGAGGAGGTCTTCGACGCCGTGAAGCGCGCGCGTCGAGCGCAGCCGGCGTGGGCAGGCATCGGCGTCGAGGCGCGAGTGCGCGCCGTGTTGAAGATCCGCGACCATATCGTCGAGCACGCCGACGAGCTGGCGGCGACGATCTCCCGCGACAATGGCAAGACGCGGATCGACGCGATGGCCACCGAGGTGCTCGCTGCCGCGCTCGCCGCCGATTACTACGCCAAGAACGCCAAGCGGATGCTCGCCGATCGCTGGAACGTGCCCGGCAATCCGCTCTTGGCCAACAAGGTCAGCAAGATCACCCGTGTGCCTTTTGGTGTGATGGGCGTCATCTCGCCCTGGAACTACCCGTTCAACATCCCCTTTTCCGAGGTGATCATGGCGCTGCTGGCAGGCAACGCCGTGATCCTCAAGGCCGCCACCGAGACGCAGATGGTGGCGCGGGCGCTGGAGCGTTGCGTCCGCGCGGGTGGGCTGCCTGACGACGTGTTCATCCACCTCAACGTGCCCGGCCGCGTGGCGGGCGACGCCTTCCTCGAGGCAGGCGTCGACAAGCTCTTCTTCACCGGCTCGGTGCCGATCGGCAAGAAGCTGATGGCCAAGGCCGCCGAGACCCTGACGCCGGTCTCCCTCGAGCTCGGCGGCAACGACGCGATGCTCGTCTGCCCCGACGCCGACCTCGACCGCGCCTCAGGGGGCGCGTCTTGGGGAGGGCTGCAGAACTGCGGCCAGTCCTGCGGCGGCGTCGAGCGGATCTACGTCCACAGCTCCGTCTACGGCGAGTTCTGCCGCCAGCTGAAGCGCCGCGTAGAGACCCTGCGCGTCGGACGCGACGAGGACCACACCTGCGATCTCGGCGCGATGACCACGGAGCGACAGATGAAGCTCGTGCGCGAGCATATCGACGACGCGCTGGCCAAGGGCGCGCGGGTCTTCGCGCAGTCTGGCTGCCCCGACGATGGCAAAGGGCACTTCTTGCCGGCGACGATGCTCGTCGACGTCGATCACAGCATGCGGGTGATGCAAGAGGAGACCTTCGGTCCGGTGGTGGCCGTGATGAAGGTCGAGAGCATGGACGACGCGATAGAGCTGGCCAACGATTCGAACCTCGGGCTGACCGGCTCGGTGTGGTCAACGGATCGCAAGAAGGCTGAGCGTCTGGCCAAGCGGATCCGCGCTGGCGTGGTGACGATCAACGATCACCTGATGAGCCACGGTCTCGCCGAGACGCCCTGGGGTGGCTTCAAGGAGTCGGGCATCGGGCGCACGCACGGCGAGCTGGGCTTCGACGAGATGACCGAGCCCCAGTGCATCGTCCACGACGTTATGCCGGGCGTGAAGCGCAACATGTGGTGGCATCCCTTCAGCCCGAGGATTTATCACGGTGTCCGCGGCATCCTCGAGTTCCTCTACTCGCCGCAGCCGTGGCGTCGCTTCGGTGGCGCCCGTCAGCTCCTCCGCCTCTTCCCCCGCACGTTCACGATGAAAGACGAGCCGTATCGATAGGCGGTGTCCGCCTGCGGGCGGTCGTGGGTTTGGCTCCCTGCCGCTCCCCGGATCGCGAAGCCGAGCACGACGAGCGCGAGCACCAAAGGTAGCGTGGCGCTCCATGGACCATCGCCGGGGCTGACGGCGCAGCCGCTGTCTCTGCTGCTGGTCGCGGCGTCGGCTCGCGAGGTGTCATGCGCTGGAGTCGTCGAATCGGCAGCGCTCTTGGCGTCGGCGGTGGCGCTGTCGGCGCCGAACTGAGCGTCTGCGGCGAGGTCGACGACCCTGCCCCTATCCGCTAGCCCGCTGTCCATGGGCTGCGAGGTGTCGCTGCCCTGCTTTAGGCCCAGCCGCTGGGCCAAGAGCTGAAAGGAGTTCTGGTCGCTGCGATTGCACGTGGCGGAGGGGGCGCCGACGAGCGGGAGCGTGGCGTCGCGGAACGAGTGGCCGTTCTTGCAGTCGAGGTGGCGTGTGATCGACAGCAGGTCACAGGCGTCGACGACGTGGACCATCCCCATCAGGTGCGCCACCTCGTGCGCGGTGGTGCTGGCGACGGTGTACTCATAGGGCTGGCCCGCGACCTTCTTCTGCGCGATGCGCCCAGAGAAGATAACAGCCACCCCCCGGGCGTTTTGGAAGCCGCAGCTCAGAGGGGCGAGGCCCCAGACCCAGGCGCCGCCGACGCCGAGGTTGGTCTGATCGCCGCCGACGGCCGCCATCAGGTAGTCGCCGCTGGCGGGGCGTGTGGTTACGACCTCGACGTCAAAGGGGGCGAAGAAGGTCTTGACCTGGACGAAGACCTTCTGCGCGTCACCGACGAAGGGGGGGACCACGCCGCCTTTGCCGATCGACGAGTAGTTCTTCGCGGCGTCGGAGTAGCTCTTGTCGATCAACGTGACGCCGTTGAAGTTCAAAAAGAGCACCGTCTTACTGGTGGCGAAGGGGCTGCGTGTGGTTGGCGGCGTCTCTTCGACGACGAAGCCACCCTCGAGCCAAGGGTCCGTGGCGCCCTGGCGCTCTCCGAGGCTTTCGGTCGAGCACCCCGCGAGCAGGCTGACCATCAGCGCGACGAGATGCCGCCGAGACCTGTGATTGTGCGGTATGGCGCTCAATGGACGTTGAAGGTAAGAGGCAGCCGTTAACAGCTGCTTCACCATGGCTCTAGCATGGCCCATCGTGCGGCAGCTCGGTAGCTCACGATGTCTTGCCGTCGACATGGTGTGTCTCCTCAGGGGCGAGAGACGCCGACTGTAGACGAGGAGGTGGGTTGATTCCGACGGTCATGCGCCAGCGCCGAAGGTTACCGGTGAGGGGCGCTTGCCCAGCTCGCGGTCGAGCATATAGAGGCCGCCAGGGTTGTCTTTGATGATCCGCAGCTGGCCGACGATCTCGGCTGCCGTGGCCTCCTCTTCGACCTGCTCGGCGACGAACCATTGCAGGAAGTTATGCGTCGAGTGGTCACGCTCCTCGATCGCCAGATCCACCAACTTGCCGATCAGCGAGGTGACGAGGCGTTCGTGCTTCAGGCCCTCCTCGAAGACCTCTAGTGGCGAGCTCCACTCGGTCGGCGGGCCCTCGACGGCGGCCAGGAGCACGCGGCCGTGACGGTCGCCGATATAATCGTAGTACTTGCCCACGTGCATCAGCTCTTCTTGGGCCTGGACCTGCATCCATTGGGCCATCCCGGACAGGTCATTGGCCTGGAAATAGGCGGCCATCGACAGATACAGGTAGGAGGAGTAGAGTTCGGCGTTGAGTTGGTCGTTGAGGGCTTTTTGGACGTTATCGCTCAGCATCGGTTTCTCCTGACGGAAGCTTCTTCATCCGCTGCGGTGTGTAGGCGGTTTTCCGAACACTAGCATCTCGGACGGACCCTGGCATGGTGTCGTCACCGATTCCACCGATGAGGCTGTGTCGGTGCTTTCCCTTTTTGTTACAGGAACTTGAGCGCAATGCCTGCGTTCTCCTCGCAGGGTGCAGAAAACGCCGCGTCCTTGATCTCTTCCGGGGGACCGTTTCAGCCCTCGCCCCAGAATAGGTCAGTGATTCTGGGGGTCCCACCACCAAGGCGCCCAGGGAGTCCGACGGCTCGGCTGTGGGGGGGCTCGTCTTGGGGGCTGCTTTTCCGCAGCCTGCTGCCAGAAAACGGCGGCCCGTTGTTTGCAAATTGCCGTACCCGCGATACCTTTTCGCCCGTGAAGATCCGAACACGTAGTCGTTATGCAGTTCGCGCCCTCCTCGAGCTTTCGCTGCATTATGGGAACGGTCCCCTGATGATGCAGAAAATCGCCGATAAGCAGGGGGTCTCGCGCAAGTACCTCGACGCGATCTTTGCTTCGCTGAAGTCCGCCGGCCTCGTGCGGAGCCGGCGGGGCGCTGGCGGCGGCCATATGCTCGGCAGAGACCCCGCAGAGATCACCCTCGACGAGGTCTTCCGTGCCCTCGACGGCCCGACGGCGCTCGTCGACTGCGTCTCAGATGGCGAGGTCTGTCAGCGGTCCCTCCGCTGCGTCACACGTGGCGTCTGGCAGAAGGTCGGCGACGCGATCGACGGCGCGCTCTCGGCGATCAGCCTCGCTGACCTCGTCCGCGAATACCAGGAGATTGAGGAGGGTCGCTGCGAGCTCTCGGAGCGGGCCTATATCAATGACGACGACCCCGAAGATCTCGACGCCGCAGCCGCGGCGCTGACCGCGTCGAGCTAGTGCTCGGTGTCTCGTCGCGACGACGTTAACGCAGCAGCTTGGGCGCATGGCGATCCTGAGGCCGCTCGACGTACGCGAGGCGACGGCCGAGCAGGTCGACACCCAGACTCTCTCGCGAGAGATCGAGATGCGATAGATTGAGATGCGGCTGCTAGCCGACGCGCTGGCGTAGGTACATCGCCTCGATCGCCTTGAGGTTGTCGGCCTCGAGGGCGTTTTTGTCGGCGCGGATCACCACCAGCTTGGGGTCTCGGAGGCTGAGGCGGTTGGTGGTGAAGTCGCGGGTGATGCCCTCGCATTTGACCGTGGCGACGATATGCGGTCGTAGCTCGAAGCCCGGGCGCGTCCCCGACGAGCTCTGACGCTCGATGCGGCGCCCGGTGATCAACCCCTCACGCATGATCTCCTGCTGGATCTCACCATCCCGCAGATGGTCGACGCCGGCCACGTCACCGACGTCCTCGAAGGTACCGTCGGGGCGCCTGGCGGCGATCACATAGGAGCCGAACATCCCGGTGCGCGCTTTGGTGGTTACCGCCAGGACCGCGCCAATCAGCACGAGATCGAGCGTCTCTACCGGCTTGCGCTTGGCCCAGGCCGGGTCGCGCTGCGCGAGGTGGTAGGCGCCCTCGAGATCCTTGGTGATCACGCCCTCGTAGCCTTGCGCACGGAAGTGGTGATAGAGGCGGTTGACGTCCTCTTTGTTCTGCGCCAGGTGCCCTTCGGCGAGGATCAGGGGGATCGGCAGGGGCAGCTGAGTGAGCGGCCCGAGCAGCGTCTGAAGCTGTTGACGGCGCGCGGCGAGGGGCAGCGGCGTGAGGTCGCAGCGGTTGAGGTAGATCAGGTCGAAGGCGGCGAAGCGCAGGCTCACGCCCACGGTCTTCTCGCCCTGGAGGGCGGCGTAGACCTCGTAGACTGTCGCTGGCCGCGCGCCCTCGAGGTCCATCACCGTGCCGTAGAGCTCGCCGTCGATGATCGCCGAGCTCGCAGGGAGCATCTTCAGCGTGGCGTCCATCCCGGGGACCAGCTCGAGCCAGTCACCACGGTTTCGGGTGTAGGCGCCGCAGAGCGTCGAGCCGCGGCTGTCGGTCGACTTGTGGAGCATCAAGCGGATGCCGTCATACTTGCGCTCGGTCCACACCGGGTATCGCTTCACGTCGTCGGTGGTGCCGGCGGCGAGCGCCGGACGCACAGGGACTAGGGGCTGGAGCTGGATCTTGCGCAGCCCGGTCGCGCCCTCCTCGGAGAGCACCCGCGCGACCTTGAAGGCATCGGTGAGGGCGATCGCGTGGGCCACCTGCTCAGCTGGGGCGTTGTAGCGCTCAGCCAGCGAGCGGGCGATCAGCGCGCCCTGGTAGTCGAAGCCGAAGCCGGCCTTGCGCAGCACGAGGCGGGCGAGGAAGTAAGCCTCTAGCTTGCCGCAGCGATGCCAGAGCGAGCGCAGGATGTCGAACTTCATCGAGCGCTTCTGCGACGGGAGAAAGCGCAGCGCCTCGAGCACCTCGAGCGCCGTGAGCCGGGGCTCCATCGAGAGGTCGTCTCGGGCCTGGGCGAAGAGGGCGGCGATCTCGCCGACGTGTGTCAGCTTGTCGAGCAAGGTTCGGCGGCCAACGAACTGGACCGACATCAGCATCCTGAGCAAGCTGTCGCGTCGGAAGGTGCTCGGGTTGCCCAGGAAGGGATCGCCGAGGATGCAGGCGAGCTTCTGCTCGAGGCTGAGGCCGAGCTCCTTTTCGAGGAAGCTCACGAGCAGCTTCTCGCGGGCGGCGGCGTTTGGTGGCGGCTCGGCGGCGAGGCCGAAGAGGTAGGCGGTCTTCTCGGGCTGCAGCCCCGACAGCGGCAGGAAGAGCCCCTTGCAGAGGCTGTAGAAGGGGATCGAGTCGAGGGCCTCAGCGGGCACGGCGCCGCCATGCTCGAGAGCGAGGCCCTGGATCACGACGCGCAGGTGCAGCGGTAGGCCGATGGTGTTTTCGAGGTACTCGCCGTCGACCGCGCGGCGGCCGAGGCTCTCGGTGAACGCGGTGAGCCTCGAGGCCTTGGCGTACCAGGCACGTAGGTCGCCGTCGGAGACGATGTTCAGCTGAGGGCGGGAGAAGGCGGTGGCCATGTGGAGCTCCCCTGGATCAGTCCTCGATCGGCAGCACGGCGTACGCTTCGGGCTGCGCCTCGTGGACGATGAGCTCCCCTGTGACCTCGGCGCGGGCGAGGCGGATCGGATGCGGGAAGGTCGGTGTGGTTACGCTCTTTACGGCGCGAATGACGTCGATCTTGTCTCTGTAGTTGCCGCCCCACTTCGCCGCGATGTCCTTTGAGCCGAGGGCCATCTCCTCAATCAAGAACACGGCGTCGGCCGTATGCTGCAGCGCCTCGCCGCCCACGGGCTGGCCCGTGTCTCGGATCTGGCCGATGCAGATGCAGGTCAGGCCCTTCTCGTGGTTGTAGGTCTTCAGCGCGGAGAGGTTATCCGCGGTGCGGTTCTTGGTTGGGTCGAGGGTGTTCAGCGAGTCGATCACCACGAACGCGATCTCTTCCTTCTCAACCAGGTAGCGGTACTTCGTGACGAAGTCGTCCCAGCTCTGGTGCTTGTGGTAGGGGGCCTCGAGCACATAGACGTTCTCGAGCACCTGCTCGACGAACGCCTTCTCATCGAGGCTCGTGGCGGCCATGCCGATCTTGCAGAGCCGGGAGCAGAGGTCGTCACGCCCGCTCTCCTCGGCTTCGTTGTAGAAGCCCTCCTCGGCGACGACCAGGCCGACCCTCACGCCGCTGGCGGCGACACGGGCCAGCCCCGCCAGCGCCGTACGCGTCTTTCCTTTGCCGGGAGGGCCGACGAAGGTCAGGGTGCAGCCCTTCGGTACGCCGCCAAGTGCCGATTGGCCGTCCTCGGTCAGGCAGAGCAGATCGAGGGCGGAGCCAAGGGCTACGCCCTCCTGAGTCTTGACCAGGTCGGCGAGCGTCGCTGGGCGGATGATCTCGGCGTCGAGGCCGAGGTCGCCGTCTGCTTGTCCGCCAGAGGCGAAGGGCATCGCCGCGGGATCGACGCCCATCGCCGGCATACCACCCGACATCATCTGCATCATCTGCATCATCTGCATCATCGGGTTCTGCATCATGCCAGGCTGCGTCATGCCAGGCTGCGTCATGCCAGGCTGCGTCATGCCAGGCTGCATCATGCCAGGCTGCGTCATGCCAGGCTGCGTCATGCCAGGCTGCGTCATGCCAGGCTGCGTCATGCCAGGCTGCATCATGCCAGGCTGCATCATCCCGGGCTGCACCTGCTGGGGCTGCTCTGTGGCCTTGGTGGTGGCCTTCTTGGCGGCCTTCTTGGTGGCCTTCTTGGCGGCCTTCTTGGTCGCGTTCTTCTTCGCCATGACTGGACCTCGTGCGGTGTTCGCCTCGGGCGTTCTTGACGTGTTGGTCTTCGAAGCGGTCACGATAGCACGGTCGCCTTGTCGCCGATCAGGTGTTTGAGCGAGGTAGATCTCGCCTGTTACGATGCATCTCAGGCGAGAGGTCCACCACGAAACCGGCGCGACCTGCGCTACGCAAAGACGTCGCCTGGTCTTGGAAAGGGAAGCGCGTGAGCGAGCAAGACTACAAGCTGCGAGGCGAAGCGGAGCCGGCGACCGGACGAGAGCCCAACGACAACGCCCGTCGCTGTGGAGTCTGCCATGCGCCCCTGCCGCCCGATGTCGGCGGGAGCTGCCCCTACTGCGGAGCCGCGATCGCCGCTGCCGCGACGCCTGCGCGAGAACCCGTCGAGGACGCGCGGCAGCCCGGTGCCCAGCAGACCGCCCCCAGCGACCATGGCGCCGACTTCGGCGATGTGCGACGGAGCTCTTCACGCAAGCGAAGGATCATCATCTGGCTGATCGTCGTCGCGGTGGTGCTGGCGAGCATCGTCGTCTTTCGGAGCTGTTTCTGCGGCTATGGCGGCATCTACGGCAACCGCGGCTACCGCTCGACGGGTGGGCGTTATCGTGGAGGGGGGAGCTACGGCTACGGCAAGTAGCGCTGTCGATGCCGCTCCTGAGTTCATGCTCCTGAGCTCGTAGGCGTGCTCGTGAGTTCGTAGGGGTGCTCCTGAGTTCGTAGGGGTGCTCCTGAGTTCGTAGGGGTGCTCCTGAGTTCGTAGGGGTGCTCTTAGCTCTTGCGTTTGTGCAGGCCGAAGGCCGTCCAGATCGTCGCGAGGCCAACGATGATGCCGAGGCTGATCCAGCTGCGCATGCTCACCGCGACCACGGCACCGATGGTAGAGAGCCCGATCACGGTCAAGGCGATGGTGAAGTCATGGGCGGGCCGCGGAGGCGGCTCCGTGTTGTCGCTCGTCTCGTCGTCGGCGCTGACCCGCTCAACACGCTCGATGCTCTCAGGTGCGGGCTCGGCGCAGCGCAGGGAATCGAGCTCAGCTCTCGATGCCTCCAGCTCCCGCTCCAGGTGCTCAGCTCTCGCGATGGCTGCGTCGAGGTCGTTGCGATACATCGTTCACCGCCGATCTGGCCGGTTATCCGTCTGGCCTTGACGCCCCCCGAGGCCAACGGTCGCTTGCACAAGCAAGCAGTGGGCCATCGCCACGTGGTGTTCTGAGGCTCGGTCCCGAATCTGTGGGGAAGCTCCTAAGAGCACCCGTACGAATCCCTGCCGTCGCCGGGCACGGCACTGCCGGCCGCTTTCTAGGCCTCAGAGCGTTCACCATACCATCAGTATGGCTCGTTTCTTCGGCTACGGCAGCTCAGCACCCGGCTCGGTCCCGAATCTGTGGGGAGGCTCCTAAATCAACAGGCTGTTAGCCGACGAGGGCGCCGCCGACGATGGCGAGGACCAGGCCGATCACGAGCCCGCCGCCGACGCGGATCAGCCGAGAGCGGTCGCGCAGCAGCAGCGCCGCAGAGCACCAGCCGGCGATCAGCGCGGCGAGGGGCGCGAGGCCGCCGAGCTGTTGGGTGGTCGCGCCGAAGAAGAGCCCCAGGAGGGCGATCGCGAGGCCGGCGATGTGGTGCCAATCCCAGGCCAGGACCTTGAAGGTGACACTGGCTGGCGTGGAGCGGTCGCTCCCGTTGGCCTGATCTTCGGTGATACGACGCTGACGCTGATGGGCGTCCCGTCGGCGGACCAACAGGAACGTCAGCGACTCATCGATCGAAGGCGCCCGCCGTGCGCGGAGCCGAATCGGCGTGATCGGCATCGTAGGTTGTGACGAAGCAACGCTCATACCATTCACATTCTCGCAGCTCTTCCCGCTAAGCGGCCGTGATCACGAGGGTGACTCACGTCGGCCGCCGCGTCTCGCGAGGCTGAACGACCCCATTTCGGCGGATCCGTGGCGTGGCGAGCGTGGACAGCCGGCGACGCCGCCGTGGCCTCGGATCCACGATCGACCGACATCGGCGCTGCTTTTCCAGTCCCGCGTCGGCGCCACTTTCGTCGCTGCGGGTGAGCGTCGACCTCGACGAGCATCAGACGACCAAGAAGCTGATCAGCGTCGAGAACGCGTTGGCGATGAAGGCGGCGATCAGCGCGCGCAGCCAGGGCAGGGGGACGCTCTGCCGCCGCAGATAGAGCGTGAGGAGCAGCGCCTCGATCATCACCACGCCGAGCTCTATCGTCAGCACCCAGAGCCAGTAGGGCCAAAAGCGTGGCGCGAGGTACCACAGGGCGGGGTGGGTCGCGACGTTGATCCCGAGCAACACGGCGAGCAGGGGGAGCCCGCCGCGAACCCAGCGGCGCAGGATCAGCGCGTAGACCGGCAGCTCGAGCGCCAGGGTCCAGGCGAAGGCCCAGGCCCACTGCGAGAGCGGCGGTGGGTTGATCATGGGGGACTCTATCCGGCGGCGTCGGTCGCGTCGACGCTCGGCTGGGCGAAGAGGTGGGCGAAGACCGCCAGCTCGAGCCAGCCGTGAAAGAGCACCAGCGTGAGGTACGCCCTGCGCAGGGTCGCTGGCCTGGCGACCAGCATCGCGGCTGGAAACGCGAGGCAGGTCAGGAGCGCGAGGTTCCAGCCCCAGCGGCCGAAGTCGCGCTCGAGGCCGATGACGTTGCGGCGGAAGGTCGTGGGGCCGGGGCGTGGGCAGAAGGTCTCGGCGGCGGGCAGTAGGCGCAGCCAGACCGAGTAGTGCACCGACTGGGCGAAGGCGAAGACCAGCAGGACCCGGGCGGCGAGCCGTGGCTCAAGGCCGGGGGCGAGTGACCCGCTCTGACGATCGAAAGAGAGCCCGGTGGCTGGCGCGCTGAAGGCACCCACGGCCCGAGAGAGCGGCTCGAGCAGGCCGCTGGCGAGCAACCCGATGCAGACCAGGTAGAGCCCACCGACGGCCACATAACGGCCTACGGGCCCGTCGCGGCGCGACCAGGCGAGCCAGACCGAAAAGGCCACCAGGTTGTGGCCGTGGCCGAGCGCCAGCGCCGCGGCGTTGGGTCGCCAGAGCGCCGGGAGCCCCAGCCCGACGACCAGGACCAGCAGTAGCTCGCGACGCCAGCGGGTGCCCTCGGCTCGCAGGAGGGCGTTGGTCAGCGCGGCGAGGCCGAGGCCGACCTCGAGGGTCGGGTAGCGCGGACCGCCCGCCAGGACGATCACCCGCAGCGCCGTCATCCCGGCAAGCGGCAGCAGAATCGCCACCGGCGCGCCGGAGGCCAGCCGCCGCGGTGGGCGAAGGAGCAGGTAGCGTACGTCGGAGAGCACATGGGGCACGCCGACAAGCAGCGGCCCGAGGAGCAGCAGCCAGAGCGGCGCGAGGACGCTCATCGCCAGGGCCGCGAGCATCGCCAGCGCTGCCCACAACGTGACGCGGGCCGAGCGGTCGCCGATGAAGCGCGGGCCGAGGCCAGCGCGTATCCAGAGCGCCCAGAAGCTGCGGCGTACCTTGTCGAGCGCGCCCACGCCGAGGTCGATCGGCGCCACAAGAGCGCGCTCGTTGGGGTGCATGGGCTGCGACGGGGGCGGGCTACGGCTCATCTACGGGATGTTACGGTGCGGCGACCTGTCTGAGGGCAGAAAGCTCACCGTACCACCAGTATGGCTCATTTCTTCGGCTACGACATCGGCTCGGCAGCTGAGCACCCGGCTCGGTCCCGAATTTGTAGGGGTGCTCTTAGGGCGAAGCCTAGCAGGGTCAGCGAGGCACCGACGCCTGCCTTCGCGTAGACAGCGCAGCCGCCATCGTCAGAGGTGGGCGGGTTGCCCCCACTCTCGGGTGGCGGTGCGGTATCCGCCGAGGCTCGCTGCGCGGGGAGCATCAGCAGGAGCAAGGGCAACGCAGGTCAAGAGCATTCGAGCGAGCATGAGTTCTCCGTGGTCGAAGACAGTGGTCGTCGACGACGTACCCATGAGCGCAGCGCGTTCTCTCTCTGAGAAAGCGCTCGCGGCTGGTGATGCAAGCTGTAGACTTGTCCAAGAGGCGAATCAAGAGCGCGGGGGGTCACGTCGCGCTGCTTAGAGTTGCGATGAAGACCCCGGGGTTGATGGAGATGGGGTTGATGGAGATGGGGTTGATGGAGATGGGGTTGATGAAGACGCTGGCGATGAGCCCTCGATGGATTGCGATCGGCTTCGCGGCGCTGCTCGCCACGAGCTGCCTGCGCGGAGACGTCCCACCCCAGACGAAAGCCGCCGCCGGGACGCCCGAGAAGGTCGTCTCGCGCAAGGCCACGTTGGTCACCGGCCACCCTCGCCTCTGGGTCACCGCTACGGATCTCCCACGGCTGCGCTCCTGGGCCGTCGACTCGAACCCGCTCTGGAAGAGTGGCCTCCAGGTCGTCGCGGCGCGGGCCAAGCAGGAGATGGACAACAACACCGTCCCGGGTGGTGACTCGGGACAGGTCGAGGCGGTCGATCACCCAACGGAGATGTACGCGCTGCTCTTCGCCTTCATGTCGCTGGTGCATCCGCAAGCGGCGGCGCGCGACAACTACGCTAGCCGCGCGCGCACGCTGCTGATGTACATCATCGATCGCGCAGCCAACGGCGCCTCCTCCGGGGCGGCCTACCGGGATCCGGACTTCTCGATCCGCGATCGCTCGCGCTGGCACGGCGAGTCCTTCGGGCTGGTCGTCGATTGGATCTATCCGAAGCTCAGCGCCGCCGACAAGACCCAGATCCACAAGGTCTTCTCGCGCTGGGTCGATGAGAACATGAACGCCGGCACGACGGCCCACAACCACCCCGAGCCGGTCGGCCTGACCAACGATCCCAAGCTCGTCGCTGACAGGGTCAAGGTGCGCTGGTCGGCCAACAACTACTACACGGCCCATATGCGCAACCTCGGGCTGATGGGTCTGGCCCTCGATCCAGCAGACGATCCCGACGGCAAGCTGAAGAAGGGCTTCGCGAGCGCCGTGGGTGCGTTCCTCTACGTCAACGATCACCTGCGTCGCACCGACAGCAAGGGCGGCCTCTCGCCGGAGGGGCCCTACTACGCGCCAGAGTCGGTCTCTTACACCACGCAGCTCTTGCTGGCGCTCTCCACCGCGGGCGCCGACGACATCGCGGCCTACGGCAAGCAGGTGGCGATCGCCTCCGATCCCTATTGGGATGACATCCTCGCTGGCTGGTTTCACCAGTACCCGCCAGCGCCCCGCGAGCCCAACGACTGGGAGGGGCCAATCTGGGAGAACGCCTGGACCGGTGACGGCGCGACGCAGTCGGTCCGCGATCCCATCGCGCTCTTTGGGCCGCTCGGGATCTACCACTACAAGCGGGGCAACACGGCGCGGCTCGAGCGCGTGCGCTGGATCCAGGAGCATTTTCCCCGCGGGGGCAAGACCCGGCTGCTCGAGCGGGTAGCCAGCGGACAACCAATGCTCGACACGATCCTCTACTTCATGCTCTACGAGCCCGGCTACAAATCCCCGGCCGATCCACGCCCGAGCTACCCCAAGACCCACCTCGCCGAGGGTGTGCAGCAGCTCTACGCCCGCGACGGCTGGGACGACAAGGCGTCGTTCTTTCGCTTCATCTGCGGCTGGCTGACCATCGACCACCAGCACTCCGACGGCAACCACTTTGGCTTCTGGCGCAAGGGCGAGTGGCTGACCCGGGACCGCACCGGCTACGGCCAGACCAACCCCCACTCGCAGTATCACAACACGATCTCGATCCGGAACGACTCGCCAAACTCCGGCGAGGGCTTCATCCATTCGCTCTGGCAGAGCGGCTCCCAGTGGTGGGGCGGGATGGCCGCCGGGGACGGCAAGATCGCCCGCCACGCCAGCAACGCCCGCTTCGTCTACGCCCTCGGCGACGCGACGCCGCTCTATAACTCCAAAGACCTCGGGATCTCGGCTGTGACCCACGCGACCCGCTCGATCATCTGGCTCAAGCCCGATCATGTGGTGGTCTACGATCGCGCCGAGACGACCAAGGCGAGCCTCTTCAAGCGGCTGTGGCAGCAGCTCCCCTCGAATGCGACGGTCAACGGTACGTTGACCACGGCCAAGACTCTCGGCGGACAGCAGCTCTTCATCCGCACCCTGCTGCCGAAAGACGCCAAGCTGAGCGTGGCTCCGGGGGGGGGCGCCCCGGTCAACGAGTCGCTGATGACGCATCGGCTGCGCGTCCAGGGGGCGACGGGGCGGGCCAAGGAGCGCTTCCTGCATGTGCTCCAGGGCGCCGACGCTGGCGCCAGCGCCGACCCCGTGACGCTGGTCGAGGCCAGCGAGGGCGGCTACGTCGGCGCCACCATCCAAGGTGTGGTCGCGCTCTTTCCTGAGACCGTCGGCGCGGCGCCGAACACGATCCGTTACAGCGTCCCAGCGGGGATCCAGCAGCATATCCTCACCGGCCTCGACCCCAACGGTGACTACACGGTGGACGTCAAGGACAACGGCGGCACGCTCGATGTCACGGTCACCAAGGGCGGCAGCAGCAAGGCCGACCGCGGGGGCGTGCTGGCCCATCCGCCGGTCGATCCCAGCGTCGATCCCGACGGTGGCCTGCCGCCGCTCGCCGACGGCGGGGTGCCCCCACCAAAGGACGGCGGCGGGAGCGCAGGTGATGGCGGCGTTGCCGGTGATGGGGGCAAGGGCGGCGAGGGGCGTGATGCCAACCCCGACGATGACTGCACCGTCGCTGGCGGCGGCTCGGCCGGGCTGTTCTCTCTGCTCTTCGTCCTCGCGTTACGCCGCCGCCGCCGCGAGCAGTCTGTTGATTAAGAGCTTCCTCACACCTTCGGGACCGAGCCGGGTGCTGAGCTGCCGTGCCGATTCCGTAGCTGTCTTCGGAGCTGTCTTCGGCGCTGTCTTCGGCGCTGTCTTCGGCGCTGGCTTCGGAGCTGGCTTCGCTGGCGCAGGGCGCTTGGCCTTGGGAGGGCGACGTTCGAAGAGGTAGTAGTGACGCGCCGCATGCCAGGGCACCTTCATGATCTGTCGGTAGAGCTTGAAGTCTCGATGGCGTTGGATCCGCTGCTCGGACGGATGGGCCAGGGCCATGACGCTCGCGTTGTAGGACGCCAGCACGATGAAGCGCGGCTTGCGGCCCATTACATACTCGAGGTCCCAGCCCTGCCGGGCGATGCGGCGGTCGTTGAGGGAGTGGTCGTGCATATCGAGCACCTTGACCTTGGTCCCGGCGAAGTAGGGAATATAGCCCGCGTCGCGGATCACCAGCCAGTCGCCTTTGCGCGCCAGCTGCTTGATCCGTCGCCCCATCTTCTCGGCGGCGTGCCCCTCGCGGGCGTAATGCGTCTCCGCCTCATTGAGAGTCTCGCTTGAGTAGCGCCAGGCGCTGCTCCAGAGCGCGCCGAGGAGCAGCGCGGCGAGCACGGGGCCGGTGCCGCGGCGAAGCCAGAAGGAGCTGTGGGCGCCAGCAGTGATCACGCCACCTCCGAGCACGGCGAGCAGCACCGCGGCGCTGATGTAGAGCCGATGACCGGGCATCCACCAGTTGTTGTAGACCGTCAGCGAGATCCCCGCGGAGGCCAGCGCGATCAGCACCGTGTAGAGCGTTGCCCCGCTGCGGCGTACACCCAGCGCGATCAACGCCCCGACCCCGAGCGCGATCCAAAACACGGGGTGTTTCCAGAGCAGGCCCAGGTTGTGGGGCACGACCAGCGAGAGCTTGCCCTTCTTGGCGAAGTAGGTGTTGGGAAAGAAGCTGGCGTAGTAGACCGCGCGCCAGAGGAAGTAGGGGCCAGCGAGAGCGAGGAAGCCGACCGTGTAGCGCAGGCAGCCGCGGATGGTCGGCCAGAGCCGGCCGCGGACGAAGCCGATGGCGAGGGGGGGCAGGATCAGCCCACGGGTTACGCCGTAGAGGCCGGTGATCAAGGCGAAGGCCAGCGCCTCCGGCCGCACCAGGTAGCTCACCGCCCAGGCGATGCCTGCAGCGGCCGGGCGGCGGCGAGGGAGCTCGAGGGAGAGGTAGACCGCCGCGACGATCGAGAGCGTCGCGGCGCTGGTCTCGAGGGCCACCACGGCGTTGACCGCGAAGAAGGGCGAGCAGGCCAACCCCAGCGCCAGCGCGGCGCCGGCCATCGGCGCGTTGAAGAGCCGCTTGGCGAGGCGCGCGCCGAGCACCAAGGTGCCGGCGGCGCCGATCAGCCCGAGCAGGTGCATCGTTGGCAACAGCGGCAGCTTGCAGAGCAGCGCCAGTGACGCGAGGGCGACCCAGAGGAAGTTGGTGTAGCCCTCCACCGGCTGCTCGCCGCAGCTGAACACTGGCCCGCAGCCGGCGACCCAGTTCTGCGCATAGCGGAAGCTGATCAGCGCGTCGTCGACCGTCAGCCCCCAAAAGGGGCGAACAGCGACGAGCAGCAGGCCGCAGGCGGCCAGGGCGATCAGCCAATCGCCACGCAGCGGGAGCTGTGCCGGAAGCGCCCGTCCCATTGGCGACGAGCTATAGCAGAATCCCACAGGTTTTCACTAGCTCCGTCAGCTCGAGAGCGAGGTCGGAGAGGGCGTCGAGGGGTACGAGAGCACAGCGGGCTGTTTGAGCCCCATCTTCCGCTAGAGCGGCCGGCAGTGCTGTGCCTGGCGACGCATGTGTGGGGGTGCTCTTAGGCCGGACCGAGCGAGGCGACGCCATTCGAGCCGAGGTCGCGGAGCGAAAACGCAGCCATCGTGGTGCTACGGCGAGCTTGAGCGACAAAGAGCTCGGTTCGGAGGGCAAGTGTCGTGACGGGAGGGCTCGATCAACAGGCTGCTAGCCCGCGGCGGCTGTGAGCTCCGAGATGGAGATCGCGCTGCGCTTTTGGAGCTCCTCGAGCAGGCCCTCGCGGACCATCTTGCAGCCCAGAAGAAACTTGGGGTTGGCGATACGGTAGTAGACCGAGCGGCCCTCGCGACGTGTCACGACCATCCCTTGCTGACGCATGATACGCAGGTGCTGTGACACGTTGGGCAGACTGCAGCCGACGAGGTTGGCCAGGTCGCTGACCGTGCGCTCGCCCTCTTGCAGGCCCCACATGATGCGCAGCCGTTTGGGATCGGAGAAGACGCGGCAGAACGACGCTTGAATCTGGAAGAGATCATCCATGGCTGGTGCCTTTCGCGTTTCGCCGCCGCCGCCTCCTCTGTTTATATGAGCGACCGTCGATGTCTTGTCCATGGCTGAGGTTGACTTTTTCTAGAGGTTCTTTGCCTTTTTTCTAGAGGTTCTTTGCCTGTTTTGTGTATGCGCACCGCCTCGAAGTCGGTTCTCCTGCAACCCGTCAACACCCGAGGCACAGGCGATCTACTCGTGGTAATGTGCCCTGTTGGGGATACCTGGGAGACTCGCGAGATGCGCCTTCTTCACACGGCCGACTGGCACCTTGGTCGGGTCTTTCATCGCGTCGATCTGCTCGACGACCAGCGCGTTGCGCTGTCGCAGCTCCTCGCTCATGCCGAGACGACCCGTCCCGATTTGGTCGTGATCGCTGGTGATATCTACGATCGCGCCGTGCCGCCGGCAGCGGCGGTGGAGCTGCTCGATGAGGTGCTCGGGAGCTTGGTCTCAGATCTTGGCCTCCCCACGCTGCTGATCGCCGGCAACCACGACAGCATGCCACGCCTCGGGTTCGGGGCGCGGCTGCTCGCCGAGCAGCGGCTCCATGTCTACGGACGGCCCAGCCTCGAGGCTCCCGCGCTGACCCTCGACGACGCCCACGGGCGGGTCTTCGTCTACGCGATCCCCTACCCCGAGCCGGCGCTCGTGCGGCAGCTCTGCGAAGAGCAGATAAGAGACCACCAGGCGGCGATGGAGGCGCTGGTGGCTCGGATCTGGGCGCGACACCCCGCAGGGGAGCGGGCGGTGTTGGTGACTCACGCCGACGTCGAGGGTGGCTGCGTCTCCGACTCGGAGCGCCTGCTCTCGGTGACCCGCGCGCAGTCGGTCTCCACCGCGACCTTCGCCGGCTTCGCTTATGTGGCGCTGGGACACCTCCATCGGCCACAGCATGTTGGCCAAGAGTCAATCCGCTACGCTGGCTCGCTCTATCCCTACTCGTTTTCGGAGGCCGGGGATGACAAGAGCGCGACGTTGGTCGAGATCGGTGCCGATGGAGAGCTCAGCGTCGAGCTCTTGCCGCTGGTCCCCGAGCGACGGGTGCGCTGCCTCGAGGGTGAGCTGCGGGCGCTGCTCGACGCCGCGATCGATGACGTCCGCCGCGATGACTACCTGCGGGTGACGCTCGCCGATCGGGGGCCAGTCGTCGAGGCCATGTCGCGCCTGCGCGAGCGCTACCCCAACACCCTCGAGATCGACCGCCCCTTCGTCACCGCCCGGGCGAGCGAGCCTCGGGCGCTGCGGCGATCGACGAGCGGCGACGAGCTCTCCCATTTTGTCGCCTTCTTCGAGCACGCCACCTTTGAGGCGCTCACCCCGGCGGCCGCTGCCGAGGTCCGCGAGCTGCTCGAGCGCATACGACGCGTCGACGCCGAGCGCTCGACCCCCAGCGAGGTGCTAGGGAACTGATGCGTCCGCTGGCGATCACGGTGCAGGCCTTCGGCTCCTACGCGACGAGCGCGCGGATCGACTTTCGCTTGCTCGACGAACACCACCTCTTCTTGGTCTGCGGACCGACGGGCTCGGGGAAGACCACGCTCTTCGACGCGATCTCCTTCGCGCTCTATGGCGAGACGTCGGGTGGCGAGCGCGACGGCGCCCAGATGCGTAGCGATCTGGCCGACCCCCTGCTGCCGACGGAGGTCGCCCTCGACTTCGCCCTCGGCGAGCGTCGCTACCGGGTGCTGCGCGCGCCCCGCCAGAGCCGGCCGAAGCAGCGCGGCGAGGGGATGACCGTCATCGACCCCCGAGCGCAGCTCTGGCGGCTCCCTCTCGCGGACGATCTCCACGTCGAGGTAGGGCGTGAGGCAGGGGAAGGGCAGGGGGCCGAGCGGCTGCTCGCCAGCGGCATGCGCGCCGTCACCGAGCGCGTCGAAGGGCTGCTCGGCTTCCGCGCCGATCAGTTCAGGCAGGTCGTGCTTCTTCCTCAGGGGCGCTTCGAGCGGCTGCTCAAGGCTGACGCCCGGGAGCGGCAGCAGCTCCTCGACGCGCTCTTCGACACGGCGGCCTGTGGGCGTCTCGAGCAGGCGCTGCGAGAGGAGGCGAAGCGGGCGCGGCGAGACGTCGAAGAGCTGACCTTGCGTCAACGAACAATCGTCGGCGAGGGCGGCGGCGACAGCGAGGAGCAGCTGCGCGAGCGTGCTTCCCGGCTCACCCCGATGATCCACCAGCAGGAGCGCGCGCTGACGGAGACCGAGGACCGGCTCGGCGCGGCGGAGACCACGCTCCAGCAGGCGCGGCAGCTTGCCGAGCGCTTCGAAGAGCGAGCCTTGGCGCGCGCCGAGCTGGCCGCCCTCGAAGAGCAAGACGGCGCTCCGGGCGACGACCGCCGTCGGCTGGAGGCGGCCCGACGAGCGGCGCCGTTGACGCAGCGGCGTGAGCTCGTGATGGAGCGCGCCGATGAGCTCGAGCAGGCGAGGGTGCGGGCCGAGCGGGCGCGTGGGCAGCTCGAGCGCTCTGACGAGGCCGAGCAGCTAGCAGCGGTGGCCTACCTCGAAGAGCAGCAGCGCGAGGATGAGCGACGACAGCTGGATCGGCGGGTCGCAGAGCTCGAGGCGATGAGTGAGAGCGTCGCGGCGCTGGAGGAGGCGCAGCGGCAGGCTGGAGAGCTCGAACGCGCGCTCGACAACGCGGGCCGCGCCTGGCGCGGAGCGAAGGCCGACGCCGCGCGGCTGCTGCGGGAGCGCGACGAGCTGGTGGCGGCGGGCCTCGCCGCGCGGCAGGCCGGGGCCGAGCTGAGCCCCCTTCGAGGGCGGGCCGAGGAGGCGCAGCGGGCGCTGCGCCAGCGTGAAGATCTCGAGGCTCAGCGGCGACGCTTCGCCGAGCTGACGGCCAGCCACCGCCGCGTCGCCGATCGAGAGGAGCGGCTGGCGCGTGAGGTGCGCGAGCTGCGCTCGGCTCATCGCGAGCTCGAGCGCGCGTGGCTCCGCGGTCAGGCGGCCGTGCTAGCCCGTCGCCTCGCCGACGGCGAGGCCTGTCCCGTCTGCGGCTCGCGGGAGCATCCTGCGCCTGCCGAGGCCGATAGCGCGTTGCCGGAGGAGGAGACCCTCGAGCGGCTGCGGGTCGAGGTCGACCAGCTCGAGGCCGAGCGGCAGAGCGTCCAGGCGGCGCTGAAGCTCGCGGGTGTTGAGCGGATGCAGGCGCGGGCCCACGTGGAGGCCCTGGTCGAGGTGCTTGGGCTCTTCTCTCGTCAGCCGGTGGCGGTCTTCGCCGATGAGGCGCGAGAGGCGCTCGCGGCGCTGGAGCGGGCGGAGGCACGCGCGGCGCGCGCAGAGGGCCTGGCCGAGCGCGCGACCGTGGCGGCGCGAGCCTATGAGCAGGCGCAGGCGGTAGCTGACGCGATGGAGGCCGAGCGGGGCGAGCTGCGTGAGGACCTCGCGCGAGCGCGGGCGCTGGCCGCGGAGCGGGAGCGGGGGGTCCCCTCGGCGCTGCGCGATCCGCAGGCGCTGCGCGAGGCGCTCGAGGCGGCGGGCCGTCGTCAGCAGGCGCTGGCGTGTTCCTTGACGGCAGCCGAGCGCGGGCACCGCCAATGCGCCGCTCAGCTGGCTGCGGCGCGGGAGCAGCTGCAGCTCGCCGAGCAAGCTCACGAGACGGCGGTCGAGCGCCATGAGGCCGCCCGGCAGGAGCTCGAGCGGCGCTCCATGGCGGCGGGCTTCGCGAGCCCGGAGGCGCTCGCCGCGGCGTCGCTGCCCGCAGAGGCGCTCGCCACCCTCGAGGCGCAGGTCGATCGTCGACAGGCTGCGCTCTCGGCGGCGAGGGCGCGGGTCGAACGCGCCGATCGCGCCGTCGCGGGACACGATCCACCGCAGCTGCTCGATCTGGGCCGCGTCGCGCGGGAGCTCCGCGATCGCCGCGACCAGCAGCTGGCGGCCCTCACCGCTGCCCGCCTCGAGCGCCGCGAGCTCGAGGCCCGGCTCCTGAGGCTGGAAGAGACGGGTAGCGCGCTCGCCGACGCCGAGGAGCGCTATCGCCGGGTCGGTTACGTGGCTGATGTCGCCAGAGGGCAAAACCCCCAGCGGATCAGCTTTCAGCGCTTCGTGCTCGCAGCCCTGCTCGAAGACGTGTTGATCGCAGCGTCTGAGCGCCTACGGCGGATGACCCGGGGACGCTTCTCGCTCTCGCGCTCCCTCGACGCCCGCGGGGGCCTCGAGTTGGAGGTCTGCGATAACGCCACGGGAACCGTCCGGGCTCCAGCCACGCTCTCTGGCGGCGAGACCTTCCTCGCCTCGCTCGCTCTGGCGTTGGGCCTCGCCGACGTGGTGCAGGCCCACAGCGGCGGCGTCAAGCTCGAGACGATCTTCGTCGACGAGGGCTTCGGTGGCCTCGATCCCGAGGCCCTCGACCAAGCCCTCGTCGCCCTTGGCGATCTCCGGCGAGCGGGCAAGCGGGTCGGCATCATCAGCCATGTCCCCGAGCTCCGGGAGCGGATCGACGCTCGCGTCGAGGTCGTCTGCGGCCCCCTGGGCAGCAAGCTCCACCTCGTCATCCCTTGATCGCGCTCTTGATCAAGGCCCCGGTCGATCGGCGCGTAGAGCTGTCGCTGAAGCAGCTTGAGCGCCTCTCGCGTTCGCTGGCCGAGCGCGCGCTTGGCGCGCTTCGGCGTGGCTTCGAGCAGGCGGGGATCGGTCGCGACGCGGTCGATCGCCTGGTGATGACCGGCTGCGTCTCGCGGATGCTGCTGGTGCGCAAGCTCGTCGGCGACTACCTTGGTCGGCCGATCGAGCTCAGCGTCGATCCGGAGGCAAGCGATTGGCGTTGGCGGCGCGCTCTTCGGGCGCTTGAAGAGCACCCCTACATAGTCCTCCCGTCGCCGGGCACCGCACTGCCGGCCGCTTTCTAGACCTCAGATCGCCATACCACCCGTATGGCTCATGTCTTCGGCTACGAAATCGGCGCGGCAGCTCAGCACCCGGCTCGGTCCCGAATGTGTGGGGAAGCTCTTAAGTCGATGGCCGAGCAGCGTGAGGCGGTCAGCGGATCGCCAGGCCCTGCGTCGCCCTGGCACGCTCTTCTCCGCTCCTGCGTCTGCGCTTCAGCGAGGCGCTGCCCACCCTCCCACGGCGACGCCAGACCTAGCCGGTTGGTTCCGGTTGTTCGCCCCTGCCGCCTCGCGCTAGTCTTTCGGAGCGCGAGGAAGGAAGATACTGGTGGTATCTGACCGACGAGCAACGAAGCCAGCGGAGTCCAGGACCTGCGATCGTTCACTTTTTTTCGGGAAGCTGTACTTAGGAGCACCCCCATCAATACCTCCCGTCGCCGGGCACAGCACTGCCGGCCGCTTTCGATACCTCAGAGAGTTCGCCGTACCACCCGAATGGCTCATGTCTTCGGCTATCGAAATCGGCTCGGCAGCTCAGCACCCGGCTCGGTCCCGAACCTGTGGGGAAGCTCTTAGCCCGTGTTGTCAGGAGTTCACCTTGTCGTCACAGCCGTATCGCCCGCCATCTCTAGCGTCCTCATCTGCCTGGGGCGTCGTCCTCGTCGCGCTCGTCGCGCTTAGCGCCGCGGCCTGCGGCGATGATGGCGTAGGCGGAGCCACGCCCCCCGGCCCCGCCAAGGGTAACTATGTGCGGGTGATCGGCTTTCTCAACAAGACCTTCTCGATCGAGCCTAGCGACGTGAACGTCAAGTGCACGCCGCGTCCGAGCAAGAAGATCTTCGAGCTCACGGCGGGGACCCCGCTGGCAGGCGACGGCCTGAAGATCGACTTTCTCGACTACCAGGGACCCGGCGAGCACAAGAACCTGATCTACGACCCGCTCGCGCCGCAGCACGTGATCCGCGTGACCTTCGCAGGTCCAGAGAAGGGCTATCGCTTCGCTTGGCAGCAGAGCTTGCGCTCAGATACGCAGGAGGTGCTGCCGAGCATCTGCGACCTAACGCTCGAGCGCGAAGAGCTCGAGACCTCTGAAACGTTCACGGGCACCCTGGTCTGCTCGATGCTCTGGGCCGAGCCCAACACCGACGGCTTCGACGGCACGCTCTATCTGAACAACTTCGTCGACCTCTTCGCCAAGTTCGAGTGCGAGCGCTCAATCTGATCGGCCGCTCTCGGGTGGGGGCGCTGGTCGCCCTCATGCTGATCGCCTCGGCCTCAGCTTCCGCGTCGCCGCGACTGACGCCGCTGCGCCTCGCGCCGCTCGAAGATCCCAAGGGGGCGCTGTCGGCGGCCGACTCTAGCCGTCTCTCACAGCGACTCTCGGCGCTGTTGGGCGAGCGCTACCAGATCTTGCCGCCCTGCAATACAGCCAGCTGTCTTGCGATCAAGGGCGCTCGCCTGGTCGCGCGAGTTGTCGTCGACGAGGCGGCGACGGGTCCGCGCTGCCGTCTGCGGCTGCTGCTGATCGCGCCGCCGCTGCTGCCTCGTCGCGTCGAGAGTGGGGACGCGGCCTGCCGCGCCGCCACCTTGGCTGCCCCTCTCACCGCCGCCGTGAAGGAGCTGCTCCCGAGCGCGGTCGGGCAGGCCGAGGCCGCCTCACGTCCCACGCCCCGAGGGAGGCGGCGCGCATCGCGGAAGAGGAGGCTCGAGGCCGCGCCTCGGCGTCGAGAGGCACGCAAGTACCCCTCGTCGCCGCCCTTCCGCGATCGCTTTCGCATGAGCGTCGGCGCGTTGGTGGTTCATCGCCAGCGCGAGCTGGGGGCCAACAGCGCCTCCAAGGTGGGGTTGGGGATCCAGGGCACCGTGGAGGTTTTTCCCTTTGTCGGCCGTCGCCGCGATTGGCTGGCCGACCTGGGCCTCGAGCTACGCTATGCGCGCCTCTTGAAGACCGAGGCGCTAGGAGCCTACGACTGGCTCGAGGCGCTGCTGCGCATCCGCTGGAATGTGCAGCGTCGTAGCGGCGGCCCCGAGCTGGCCTTGGCCGTGGGCTGGGGCATGCAAGCGCTGCATGGCAGCGAGAGCGGCATCCCGTCGATCAGCGGCGAACCCTTCTATGCTCATAACCTCACGGCTCAGCTGCGAGGCTGGCTGCCCTTCGCGCGTAGGCGCGCCTGGTGGCTGGGCTTGCGCGCCGAGGCGAGCCTGCTCTGGGTTCTCCCCGCGGTCGATGTCGAGCAGAGCACCACCGCCGCGATGGTCTCCGTCGGCCCCGAGTTCTCCTATCGCGGCATGAGCGGCCGCCTCGAGCTCCTCTATCGGCGCGTCTTCTTCGACCTCTCGGGGGCGGATCCGCGCGTTGGCGAGCGCGTGCTTGGTGGGCTCTTTAGCCTTCACTACGCGCTCTAGCAGCCTGTTGAGCGAGCCCTCCCGTCGCGACGCTTGCCCGGCTCGGTCCCGGATTTCTGGGGAAGCTCCTAAGCCACGGGCACGAAGACTACCGCCGCGGCCTCACCGGAGCCAAACTCCATACATGAGCTGCTTACCTCTGATCCTCGCGGTCGCGCTCTCGACGGTCGTCGGCTGTCAACCCAAGTCGGGTCCGCTGACACCCCGAGCCTGTCTTAAGGTGGTCGCTTGCAAGCCGTGCCCGAGCCAGCCGACGTCGATGACCGTGGTTCGCGCCCCTTGCGAGGCCACATCGCAGCCGGTGAAGCGACGTCGGGGACCCTTCTCTCTGGGCGATCCCGTGGCCGAGGGGCTCGACAAGACCAAGCTCGAGGCGTTGATCGCCGAGGCCGAGGCGCAGCAGAGCAGCGCGCTATTGATCCTGAAAAACGGCAAGCTGGTGGTCGAGCGCTACTGGGGCGTCGATTGGCGCGAGCCGCTGGTCACCATGAGCGTCTCGAAGTCGATCATCGCCTTGGCGATCGCTCAGCTGGTCGTGCGCGGAAAGATCAAGTCGCTCGACCAGAAGGTCTCGGATTTCATCGGGGCCTGGAGAAAGGGCGCCAGCGTGAAGAACCCAGCGATCGCCCAGCGAGCTCAGATCACCGTGCGGCAGCTGCTCAACCATACCTCAGGTCTCTCGGGGCGACGCGCGCATAAGAAGCGCGGCCGTCTGGAGCGCCACGCTCTGCGGACGCGCGTGGTCACCACGCCAGGGACTCGCTTTCGCTACAACAACAACGCGGTGGACATGCTCGCGCTGGTTGTAAAGGCCGTGAGCGATCGCTTCGCCGACGACTACCTGCAGCGTCACCTCTTCGGCCCGCTAGACGTCTCTGGCGCGTACTGGATGAAATACCGCGATGGTCACCCGCGGCTCGCCGGGGAGCTGCTGATCCGACCGATCGATCTCTTGAAGATCGGCAAGATGATGCTCGATGGGGGACGTTGGGGTGGCCGGCAGATCGTGCCTCGCGGCTGGGTGGGCAAGCTCACGGCGCCAGGTCAGCAGATCTTCGTCCCCTGTGGGCTGCTCTGGTGGCGGGACGGGCGCTTCCGGCCGCGCTTCGACGAGGTGGTGCTCGCTGGCTGGAGGGCCGGTGGGGTCGAGGCGGCGACCATCGCTGCCGCGAGGCCGCTGGTTGGCAAGCGCTATCGTGATCGTAACGCCTTCTTCGCCGCGTTGGGCAAGGCGATCGGTAAGGCTGCCCTAAAGGCGCTGCGCCAGGTGGCCAAGCGGGCCTCGCTGCCGCTCTATTCGATGGAGCTCTCCGGCAAGCTGAAGGGCTTTTCGGCGCGGGGCTGGCTAGGTCAACACCTGCTGGTCGTGCCTCGGGCGAAGCTGGTGGCGCTGCGGATGCGGTTGCCCGAGAAGGCGGACTACCGGCGCTGGAAGGCGCGAAACGACTTCCCCACGTTTCGCCAGAGGGTGCTGGAGCTCGCGGGTCTGCAGCGCTGACCAGCCGAGCGTTGCGCCGTTCGTCGTGCTTTTGCCTTTCGTGTCAAGCCTGCTTGCTCCCATCGCTGGCTGATCCGCGATCAACCTCGCACAATCGCCAGACGGTATCTTGGAGAGGGTGGCGGAGTATCAGCTGGCCAAGAACCTCGATCACGAGCAGATCAAGTCGATCATGACCTTCCTCGCCGCGCTGACCGGGCAGCTGCCAAGAGCCTACATCAAAGCGCCCAAGCTCCCCTAGAGCAGCAAGACCACGCCGAAGCCGATCCCAGCTGAAGCCTTCTACGGTTCTGTTGACCCCCTTTTCGTTGTCTTCTGGGAGGGGGCAGCTACCGCTACTCCCGCCTCAGGACGTGGCGCAGCGCCTCCCCGACCTCTCCGGTAGAGAAGGGCTTTTGGATGAAATACACCCTTGGCTCAGCGTGGGCGAGGAGCTCGAGGGCCTGCGTTGGCCTCTCTGCGGTCAAGACATGATAGCCGAGGTGCTCGAGCATCTATTGGCTGACCGACCTCAGCGAGGCCTCGTCTTCAACCAGCAGGACGTTCTCGCCACCCTCGAGGTCCACACGGGGTCGAGGAGTGGTCGTCGTCTGTTGCTCCGTCGCGGCGCGAAAGTAGAGCTTGAAGGTCGTCCCCTGATCGATCTCGCTGTAGACATGTACGAAGCCGTCGTTTTGGCGCATGATCCCGTAGACCGTCGCCAAGCCGAGACCGGTGCCCTTGCCAACGGTCTTGGTGGTGAAGAAGGGCTCGAAGATCTGGCTCTTGACCTCCTCGGACATACCGTGGCCATCGTCGCTGATCGTGAGCAGCGCGTAGCGGCCAAGAGAGAATCCGCTGTGGGTGTTGCAGAAGTCGGCGTCGACCTCGATAGCTCGGGTCTCGATGCGGATCGTCCCGGTGTCCGCGATCGCGTCGCGGGCGTTGACGACGATATTCGCGAGCAGCTGGTCGAGCTGCGTCGGGTCGAGCCGTACGGGCGGGAGATCGCCGCTGGGGCGCCAGGAGAGGTTGATGTCTTCTCCCATCAGCCTGCGTAGCATCTTCAGCCCAGCGCCTACGGCGTCATCGAGGTTCAACAGCTGCGGCGAGACCGGCTGCTTACGGGCGAAGGCGAGGAGCTGCCGTGTCAGCTCTATCGACCGACGAGTGGCCTGCTGCACCTGGAGCAGATCGTCCTGCAGCTCCGAGCCCTCCTCGACGTCTTCGAGCATCAGCTCCACGTGACCGATGATTACACCAAGCATATTGTTGAAATCATGCGCGATGCTTCCAGCAAGGCGCCCGATCGACTCCATCTTCTGGGCATGGGTGAGCTGGCTCTGTAGCTCGGTCTGCTCGGTGACGTCGATCACGAAGACGACACCCGCCTCGACCTCGCCGCTGGGACCCCGCACCGGCCGCGTCCAGCATTCGTAGGAGCGCTCGCGCAGGCTCATCATCTCATGCCCTTCCCGCTCCTCGAAGACGGCAGCACAGAGCCGGCGTCCCCGTTCACGGAGCGCGCGAGGAAGTATCTTCTCGACGGTGAGGCCGAGGAGGTCGTCTGCTGTAAGGTTCAACCTCGTCAGGCCAGCGCCGCCACAGGTCTGGACACGTAGGTCTCGGTCGTAGAGCACCATCCCGCCGTTGGGAAACCTCTCCACGAGGGTCCGTAACCGCCGCTCGCTGGCATAGAGCGCGGCTTGTTCCCGCTGTCGACGGCGGATGTTGACCAGCAGCTTGGCAAAGACCGAGAGCAGGTCGAGCTCGTCGTCTGTGGCCGTACGCTGCTGGCGCACGAAGTCGAAGCCGACAAAGCCAACGGGCTCGCCTTTGTCTAGCATCGGCGCGAGAAAGAGGCTACCGACCTCTTGTTCGAAGAGCAGCGCTCGAAAGCCCTCATGAGCGAGCACAGCCGTGTCGGGGATCACCAGCGCCTCTCCGCGGCGGTGGGCGGCCACGCAGGGCTCGATCATCTCGAGGGGAAGGGCCTGCATCGTATGGATCTGAGGCTTGACGTCCTCGTCGCACCACTCGTGGGTATTGCAGCAGGTCCCCTGGGCGAAGTCGTAGTCGAAGCAATAGGCTCGATCAGCGCCGACGGCTCGCCCTAATTCATGGAGCGAGACCTCGATCGCCTCGTCGACGCGCTCGAGGGGCACGTCGAGGCAGCGCAGCGAGGCGTTGACGATCACGCGCTGCAGCACAGCCGCTTGCTGCAGCGCACGCTCTTTGAAATCAACCCGTTCTTGCTTCGTCATCGAGGAGTACTGGCCCCTTTTCTCGGGCAGGCTACCAGCCGCACTGCTGACCGGCGTTTTGCTTCTCCAGCCACCTCTGTAGCGGCGCGAAGTAGGAGAGGATCGCCGTGGCATCCATCTCGCGTTTGCCGGTAAGCGCCGCCAACGCTTCGGGCCAGGGGCGGGAGAGGCCAAGCTTCATCATCGCCATCAAGCGCTCGCCGGCCTTCTTGTTGCCATAGATCGAGCAGGTATGGAGCGGCCCCTGGTGGCCGGCGATCTTGCAGAGCGCCCGGTGGAACTGAAACTGCAGAATATGCGCGAGGAAGTAGCGTACATAGGGGACGTTGGCAGCCACATGGTATTTGGCGCCTGGATCGAAGTCGACCTCGCTGCGCGGTATCGGCGCCACGACGCCCTGGTATCGGCGTCGCAGCGACCACCAATGGTTGTTGAAGGCGTTCGCCTTGACCTTGCCAGCGAGTACATCCCAGCGCCATTTGTCGATCAGCAAGCCGAAGGGCAGAAAGGCGATCTTCTCGAGGGCGCGGGGCAACAGCAGCGCTATGGCGTCCTGTTTGGGGACGCGTGGCAGGATGCCGACCTTCTTCAGGTAGCCTGGTGTGACCGAGAGCGAGATGGTGTCGCCGAGCCCCTCATGAAAGCCCTTGTTGGCGCTATCACGATAGAGCGGCGAGAGCCGTTTATAATAATGATAGTAATAAATATGGCCAAGCTCGTGGTGGATCGTCGTGAAGTCTTCACCGTTGATCTTGATGCACATCTTGATCCGCAGATCGTCGGCGTAGTCGATCGCCCAGGCGCTGGCATGACAGACCACCTCACGGTCGGCGGGCTTGCGTAGCATCGACCGCTCCCAGAAGGTCTGGGGCAGCTTATCCATGCCTAGCGAGGTGAAGAAGGACTCAGCGTAGCGCACCATCTTTACCTCGTCGGGCCTTTTTCGCTCCAGCGCGCGGTCGAGGTCGATCGTCCGAGCTCCGCGAGGTAGGACGATGTCCGAGATATAGCCCCAGTCTTGGGCCCACATATTGCCGAGGAGATGGGCCGGGATCGGCCCCTTCGCCGGCACGCGCTTGGCGCCATATTTCTTGCGCAGCTTGCCGCGCACGTAGCAATGGAGCTGCTCGTAGAGAGGCTTGACCTGCTTCCAGAGCCGGTCGACCTCCTTCTCGAAGTCGTCCGGATCGAGATCGAAGCGGGACTTCCACAGCGCGCCGACGTTGGAGAAGCCGAGGGCCTTGGCGCCCTCGTTGGCGAGCTCGACATAGCGAGCGTAGTGCTTGCGCATCGGCCGCGCGACCTCGCGCCAACCGCGCCAGATCTCTTTCAGCTCGTCGTAGTCGCGGCTCTTGGCCAAGCGCGCCGAGAGCTGGCCGAGGTTGTAGCAGCGCTTGCCGCCGCGGGCCTTCCCCCTAGGCAGCTTGATCCGAAGCTTGCTTGTCTTGGGGTCAGGGCAATAGACGCCCTTGCCGTACATGCCCTGGAGCTTGACGACGGTGTCGGCGAGCTCGGCCCGGCGTGTCGGGTCGGTCGGCGCGGAGAGCGGCGGGCTGAGGCGCAGCAGCTTGAACTTACGTGCCAATGACGGGGGCAGGGTGAGCTTGGAGTAGCGGACGGCCTGGCTCGCCAGGTTGGTGATCAACGCCGCGAGCTTGGCTTCCTCATCGGCGGCGATGCGCTGGGTGTCAACGGTGATGTTGGTCGCCTTGACCCAGGCGGCGCGCTCGGTGCGAATCAGCTGTGTGAGCAGCTTCTTTTCGGCGTCGGCCATGAACGCCTCGGCGTCGTCGGCGGTCGGGCCCTCGGCACGCTTCGGCGCCACCGTGGTCAGCGTCTTCGGTGGATCGCCGGTCGGGGGGATCGACCCGGGCGCGGGCTTCTGAGGGGAGCCGCAGCTCGCGAGGGCGACGCTGGCGGCGACGATCAGGGGGGTGGATCGGGACATACGGCAGCTCCTTTGAGGCACGCGTCTTTGGCACGCTGGTCGGACGTTACCCCAGATGATCGCCGTTGCGAACGCTGTCTCGGCTCAGGTCGGGTCGTCCTTGCCTCGCGGTCCTGGTGCCGGCCGATGCCCCAGCTCCGCTCTCACGCGTCCGCTCGCTCTCGAGGGTGCGGCTTAGGAGCACCCCTACAAATCCCTCCCGTCGCCGGGCACCGCGCTGCGGCGCCGCTCTCTAGGCCTCAGAACGTTCGCCATACCACCCGTATGGCTCATGTCTTCGGCTACGAAATCGGCGCGGCAGCTCAGCACCCGGCTCGGTCCCGAGTGTGTGGGGAAGCTCTTAGGGCAGCTGCGGGGCTCTTTCGCGCAGTCTAGGCAGATGGAGCGTCCGCAGATTGGGCAGCTCAGCACCCGGCTCGGTCCCGAATGTGTGTGGGGCTCTTAGCACAGGGGAGCAGGGCCGGTCCAATCGTCTGGGGCGCAGGGATGAGGGGCAGCCGTCAGCCGATGCCCTTGCAATGGACCTTGCCGACCTCAACGCGGTTGTTGCCTTCTTTGCACTCGTTGATCGCGCCGTTGCTCTTGCCGCCGCCGGTGCCGTCGTCGTCAACGATCACATAGAGCTCGATCTGTTTGTTGGTGTAGGCGGCGGGGACCGGGACGTCGAAGCTGACCACCTCGCTCTGCTTGGGGTAGAGCACGGTCTGGGTGGTCTTGGTCTGCAGGGGAACGTCGCCAGCGCTGTCGACGATGTAGAGCGTGACCTTTACGCCAGCGACGACCTTCGCCGCGCCCTGGTTCTCGACGGTGACCTCGGCGGTGATCCGGGTCGTGCACTTGGGCTGGCTCGGCGCGCTGGCCGTGAGGTCCGGGGCGTCAAAGAGGCCGTTGGGCTGCACGTTCTGGCGGAAGTTGTTCAGCACCGGGTTTTTCCAGTTCTGCTTTTCGACCTTCGGTACGCGCCCGTCCTCGTCGATGTTGGTCACGTGGTAGGTATGCTGGTTCCAGATCCGTCGGGTGCGGACCCAGTTGTTCTGGGCGTCGGCCAACACCTTGATGCCGGTCTTGCTGGCGCTGCCGTCGCTGCAGGTCTTGAAGGTGTAGTTATTGTTGGCCACGACGATCTCGGCGTGATCGTCGTTGTCGACGTCGACGATCAGCGGATACTCCTCCAGCGTCCCCGAGGTGTTGCAGTGGGCGAAGAGCACCTTGCCCGTGCTGCCTTCGTAGATCCGCAGCACCAGCTCGTCGCTATAGACCACCTCGGCTTTCCCATCGCCCTCGAAGTCGAAGACCGACGAGCCCGTGGCGCGGGAGCTTTTGTCTTGGGTGGTCTTGAACCACTTAGGGGTGCCGTCGTGCTCGAAGATCACGTAGCCGTAGCCTGCGGCAGCGGCAATCTCGGGCTTCCCGTCGCCGTCGAAATCGGCGATCGTCGGTGGGCCGCCGCCACAGCCGCCGCATTTGTCGTTGGGGTCGGCGTGGCCTTGGTTGATGTCGACCGGGCCGAACATCTTCGTACCGTCGGCGTGGTGAGCGTAGAGCGCGTGCTCGTTGCCGACGGTGGTGACGATCTCAGGCTTGCCATCTCCATCGAGGTCGGCGATCGCCACGTTGCCGTGGCCGCGCGTCGTATCATTCCAGAGCACCTTGCCGTCCCAGGTGTAGACCACTCGGCCGCAGATCACCTCGGGCCTGCCGTCGTCGTTGATGTCGGCGGCCGTTGAGTAGGGGCCGCAGCCTTCGGTACCCGACCACTTCGTCTTGCCGGTCTTGCCGTCGAGGACGTGGTGCTTCACGAGGACCTCGGGGTTGCCGTCGCCTTCGAGGTCGGCGATCGCTGGCGCGTAGCAGGTCTTCGGGCTCCTCCATTTGAAGGTGCCGTCGTTCTCGAAGGCGATCGTGCCGCCGCCGGAGGCGCAGGCGATGATCTCGACCTTCATGTCGTTGTCGATGTCCGCCAAGGCGATCTGCGTGCCGGCGTTGGTGCGGTGCGCCGGATCGGTGATCGAGAAATGCTCTCCCTTGCCATCGCCGCTGAGCACGCGCAGCACGCCGTTTGAGCGGTGGTTGTTCCCCGAAAAGGTATGAAAGACGATGTCCGGAATGTCGTTGCGGTCGATCTTGCCGTCATTGTTGTCGTCGGTGAGGTTGGCGACCATCGGCGCCATCATCACCTGGTTGTGGGAGGGGAGGGTCGTCGAGCCGGTCCACTCCCACTCCACCTTTGGGGTGAACACTCCCGGCTGAGGTCGATACTCGCAGTCGCTCGCGCCTGGAACGCAGCGGCCGAGCACGTTATCGCAGCTGAAGCCCTTCGGGCAGGGCCAGAGCTCGTCGCATCGATAGCCGAGGTTTTCACACTTGCCTTGCTGGCAGATCTGGTCGGCCGTGCAGCAGGTGCTCCCGCACGCGGTCTCGGTGGGGGCGCAGGAGACCTTGGCGTCGCTGTCGGGGGTGGCGCCGTCGGGGAAGACCCGCCCTTCGCCAACGCCTCCGTCAGCGCACGGGCCAAGCTCACAGGTTGTGGAGTCGATGACCGAGCCGCTAGTACAACCACCGCCAATGAGCGCGACGAGCGACACCAAGCAGCACCAATGAAAGACACGAGACATACAAGAACTCCTGACTCTGTGGAAACGGGGAGTAACGTAGCAAATACGATGCCATAGCGTGCGGGCTAGCCTACGATCCATCGCCGCGCTGGTCTGCGAAATCACAGCGGTTGTCGCTCGTCGGTTGCTTGCTACCAGCAGGCGCCCTTCTCGCTCCTACGCCGTGATTCCGCATCTTTAGCGCAGCTCGGTCCGGTAAGTTGATCAGCGCTCTAGCAGCCGTTGATCGACCCCTCCCGGCGCGACGCTTGCCCTTCGTGCTCTTAGGAGCACCCCTACAAAGGCCTCTCGTCGCCGCAGACCGCACTGCCGGCCGCTCTCGAGGGCACGTGGCCAAGGCGCGCGAGGTGATGTCACTATCCAATGTGCGGCGGCTCAACTTGCCCCCCTCGCTGCTGCTCTTCAATCGCATCACCTTTGGGCTGAACGCGATCTTCGCCGAGCTCGGGGCCAGGGCGAGTCTCTTCCAGCTCTATCGACGTACCTCTGCCCTGATGAGCAGGTCGAACCGGCGCTAGAGCGCATCACAGCGGTTGTTGCTCGTCGGTTGCGTGCTACCAGCAGGCGCCCTCCTCGCTCCTACGCCGTGATTCCGCATCCTTCGCGCAGCTCGGTCCGGTAAACTGATCAGCGCTCTAGCGCAGCTCTGGGCCGATCTGCCAGCGCGCTGCCTCGCTACGAGCAGCGAGCCAGCGCGTGAGCTGGCGGCCTGAAGAGGCCCTCTCTATCATCTCTCGCTAGGCGCGGACCCTGGGATGGGAGCGGGTGGTGATGGGCGGCGTCAAGAGTCCATTGGATCTCGGGGGCTCGGCCGTGGCGCCGAGCGCACGGGCGAAGTAGCTCTCGTGAGCAGCGAGGATCACGGACCAGTCGAAGACCTCGACGGCGATGCGGCGACCTCGTTCGCGCATCGCATCGGTGAGCTCCCGATCCTCTCGCGCGCGGCAGAGCTGCTCGACGAGGCTGTCTTCGTCGTCGGAGGTGAAGAGCAGGCCGTTTTCGCCGTCGCGGATCACGCTCGGGATCCCGCCGGAGCGCGCGGCGACCGTGGTCAACCCCGCGGCGTTGGCCTCGCAGAGCACGCGCCCCATGGTCTCGGCGTCGCGGAGACCTGTGGTCGGGTCGATCTGCACTCGGCTGGCCAACACGAAGAAGTCGGATGCCCAGTAGTACTCGTGGATCTGCTGGTGGTCGACGCGTCCCGCGAAGGTCACGGCGTCGTCGAGCCCAGTGCTCTGAGCGAGGCGTCGGTAGCGTTTGCCGTGGCGCCCCTCGCCGATCACCAGGAGGTGAGCGTCGGGGATCGCCTTTCGCACCGCAGTCATCGCGGGTAGCAGGAAGTCGATGCCCTTCTTGGCGACCAGCCGACAGGCGGTGGTCATCAGGAAGGCGTCCTCGGGGAGGCCGAGAGCGCGCCGGCAGAGTCGTTGGTCGAAGCCGCGAGGGGGCTCGAAGCGATGAGCGTCGACCCCGCCGACGAGCACCTCGAGGGCCTCCTCACGCACACCGATCTCCGAGAGGAGCCCGGCGGTGAAGGCGCTGTTCGCGATCACCGTGTCCATCCGCCGCGCCGAGTCGCGCATCAGCTCCCAGCGTCGCTCCCGAAAGAGGATCTCGAGCAGCTCGGGGTAGTCGAAGCGTCGAAAGAACTTGTAGAGTTGGTCGTCGACGTAGGGCGTCGAGAGGGCGCGGCTGCCCGGGCGGAAGGGGTAGGCGATCCAGGGGCGGAGCACATCGTTGCCGACCGAGCGGCAGAGCACGGGCACGTCGAGGATGTCGCGTAAGAAGCCGTAAAAGACCGTCGAGCTGTAGACGAGGTCCGGGTTGAACCCGTGTCCGATAGCGGCGAGGTGTTCGAGGTTATGCCAGTAGCCGAGGCGGCTGAGCACGCGGCGCACTGGGTAACCCAGGTGGTGATCGAAGTCGCGCACCGCCTGACGCTCTTCGAGGCTCGCTGGCTGGTAGGTGACGACCTCGATCGGGTATCCGCGGCGCCTCAGGTGGCGCGCGAGATAGAAGGCGTGGGTCTGCATCCCGCCGATGCGCGGTGGGAACTCGGTGAGCACGAGCAAGATCCGAGGCTTCCGGGCGCCGCGATGACCTTTGACGCCGAGGATATGCGGTGCACCTCGGTTGGCGTTGCTAGCGCCGTTGCCATTACCAGCGCCTTTGCGGTTGCCGGCGCCATGGCCACCGCCGTGACCGTTACGGCCATTGCTGTTGTCGTACATCAGCGGGGGTCTCCGAGCGTCGCTGTCTGCTCAGGCTGAGGAGCGGGGGCCGAGCATTGGGGCTCGCCGGCGTAGTAACGCAAGAAGCGACAGCTCTTGCAGCGTCGGCGGAAGGCTCCCTTGACGTAGTTGCGCTCGAGCAGCTCCGGATCATCACGGCCGATATGAAAGCGGTGACCGAAGTTCGAGGGAAAGTAGGGGCAGTAGCGATAGCGCAGCACGGCCTCGCCGCGGCGCACCTTGGGATCCAAGGCGAAGCGGATCTCGACCGGCTTGTTGCGGAAGGTGCAGCGCCCATAGTCGCCGTCTTCGAGGAGGGCTGCCATCTGATCGAGGCTGCCCTCCGTGCGCTTGATACGACCCCAGCCGGCGCCCTCGACGAGCTCGTCGAGCTGCCTGACCCGTTCGTTGATCAGCGCTCGGGTCTCGGCCATGCGGTTTTGCATCAAGCCATTGCCCTGGTCGTTGATCACCTTGAGGCTGAGCTGGAAGGTCTTGTCGGGCTGCACCAGCTCCTGAAAGCGGCGCAGCTCCTGGCCAAAGCGCTCGTGGTTGATGATGAACTTGAATCGTTTGCGCGCTGGCAGGGCCGCGAAATGGCGGACGTTGTTGAGATACACCTTGAACGGGAAGCCTTGCGTGAGCTTCTCCCACTCTTGCGGCTCGAAGTAGATCGGCGTGTGGTTGAAGACGATCTTGTCGAGCGGCATCTCGTCGAGCGGCATCCGCTTCAGATCGCCGGCGCTCCATTGATAAGAGGTGAAGAGGTGAATCAGCTTCACCTGCGGCGCGATCGCGTTGAGGAAGTCTGCGATCGTCGGCGAGAGCAGCGGCTCACCGCCGGAGATGAAGACCTCCTCCGGTTGAAGCCGCCGCACGGCCTCTACATAGAAGTCGTGGATCTGGGTGGCCAGGCCGCTCTTGACGAGCCTCCGGAAGAGGGGGTTTTTCTTATGGGTCGCACACCACACGCACTTGGCGCGACAGGGGTGGACGATCTGGACGCGGAGGAACCTGAACATGATTTGTGTCATTCACGTTGCGTGCCGGATCCGTCCGAGCGCGTCAGGATCCGAAGGTGGGCGCAGGATAAGGGGAAGGGGCGCGTCGTGCCAACTGCTTATTGGTCGTCGGGGACTCGCGACGCTCAAGAGTTGAAGCGAGCTCGCCAGTGTCAGCAGGTCGGCAGCAGCTTCGGCTCGAAGCTCGAGGAGCCGCTGCCCCGCCTCGACCGCGGCCGCCTCGAGCTGTTGATCACGCGCGAAGCCGGCTGAGCCTGCCCGGGTGTCCCGCTTTGCGGGCGCGGGCGGACGTAGGCCGTCGGTGTAGGCGTGGATCTCCTTATGCAAGATCTGGCATAGGGCATGCTTGGCGGGCACCTCGAGGGCTAAAGCGACGATGCGCGTCCCCACACATTCGGGACCGAGCCGGGTGCTGAGGTGCCGAGCCGCTTTCGTAGCCGAAGACATGAGCCATACTGGTGGTACGGCGAACGTTCTGAGGCCTAGAAAGCAGCCGGCAGCGCTGTGCCCGGCGACGGGAGGCATGTGTGGAGAAGCCCTTGAACGCGCGGTCGACCCGCGCGGCCGCAGCGTGTTCGCTGCTCTGCGCCGTGGCGCTGCTGGCGGTAAGCTGCAGCGAGCGTCGGGCTTCGCCCGCTGCGGCGAGCTCGCGCCCGACCCACGAGGCAAAGGCCACCGTGAAGCCGCTCGTCGCGCTGAAGCGCCCGCTGCAGCATCGCGCACCCTGGCCCGCGCTCGGCTTCGAGGCGTCAGCCGTGAGGCGGCTGATCGCCGCACAGGCTCGTCGTGACGCAAAAGGCCACGGCGTCGCTGGCCTCAGCACGACGACGCTCAGGGCGCTGCTCCTGCTGCGACAGCGAGAGCGACGCCTGCGCGCGGGGTGGCCGGCGATCTTCCGCTGGCTCCGGGCGCGTGTCCGCGCGGAGGCAAAGGCCCGTCGCGATCTCTTCATGCTCGTCGGCACCTATCACGACGCTGCGGGTCAGCTCACGGCCTTTCGTCGCCTGGTTGGCCCGCTCGGTCTGGCGGCCAAGCCTGGTCGGCCGCCCCGGGTGGTGCTCGAGCAGCTCGACGCCACCGGACGCTGGGCCAACGTGCCGCGGGCCCTACAAACCGGCGACGACGCTCTGCTGAGTCGCTTGCGGCGCGGCGATCTACGAGCGCTGGCGGCGCTGCGGGCTCGGCAGAGGCGGCTCAACTACACGGCGTGGAAGTACCGCTACCTGGATGAGGTGCTCGACCTGGTGCTGATGACGCGCGGGGCGGGGCAGCTGCTGCTGCCCTGTGATATGCCGCGGCCGCTGCAGAAGCGTGTGCAGGGCCAGCTCGCCGAGACGACGATGCTCCGCCTCCGCGAGCTGCATTGCTGGCAGGCGCTCGCGCCGTGGCTGCGGCGACCGGCGACGGTGGCGATGCTCTGGGGACAAGACCACGTCGGGCCGCAGGGCTTTCAGCGCTTCGTGCCACGACGGGCGACGGTGATCGCGCTCTACCTCTACGGTCATCGGCCGGGCGTCGCGGGCCTCGAGCGCCCCCTGGCGCGGGAGCTCGCGCTGGGCGATCCACTGTTGATCCCCTTGGCCGATCGTGTCGAGCAGGAGGATGGAGGTCGTTACCGTGGCTACGCCTTGCTGCTGCCCGGGCCGCGGTTGGGGGCGCGCTGGGATCAACGTCGCGACAACCTGCCCTATGGTGGTCCGCCGCCGACTCGAGCTGTCACCCGGCGGACGCTGGTGGTGCGCAGCAGCCGCGCGGGGACCCTGATCGTCGAAGGCAAGCGTTACCCCGTCCGCGCCGAGGAGGCGCTGCGCACGAGGCTGGAAGGAGCAGGCCCCTTCGTCTTCTCGAGCAGGGCGGGTCAGCTCCTCGCGGGCTCCCTCGAGCTGCTGCGTGACGGAGGCACGTTGACCCTCCAGCTCGATCCCCCGAGGCGCGCCGTGGACGCGCTGCTGTCGTGGAAGCCATCAGACGGCGGTGGCCATAGAGAAGGCCAGAGCGGGAGGACTCAGCGGGTCGAAGGGGTCTCGCTGGGGGAGGATCGTCGCCGAAGAGCGCGCTCTGGCGCTCGATCAGCGCTCAGGTGAACAGGCAGATCACGATGTCGGCACATTTGCCGGCCTTCGCGGCGGTGCCGGCGCAGTCGATGTTGCTCTGGGGCAGGCTCTTGCAGTTGGTCACGCAGCTCTGCTCTTGGCTCGCCGGGAGCAAGCCACAGGGGCTGACCAGCTCCCTGCAGGCGTCCTCGCAGGGGGTGGTAGAGCCGCCGCTGACGCTGACGACCAGCGGGCCGACGATGTTATCCGTCTCGTTGGTCTCCTTTAGCGCATCGGTCGGATCGACGAAAGCCCACGACGTGTAGCTGCCGACGGGGTGGTTGACCTGGCTGGTGATCGTGACGCAGGCGCCGCCGGGGAGCGCGCTGACGCTATGGCTCTGGTCACCCGCCGCGCCCACTGGTGGCGCGCTCGGGCGATCGAAGTAGAAGCGGACGTTGGTGGGTGGGGTCTGCGTCGTGCCGGTGTTGCAGACCTTCGCCGAATAGAGCGTGGGCCCGGTGAGGCTCGGCTTGGCGTCGAAGTCCTTGAGCTGCAGGTTCGTCGTGGCGCTGGGCACGATCACCACCACCGACTTGGTGTTGTTGGCGTCGCTGACCTCGGCGACCTGATCGAGGAGGTCGACCGCAGCCCAGGAGGTGTTGGAGCCCGGCGAGGGCGTCCCAAAGATGGTGAGCTTGCTGCAGCTCTTGCTGGCCAGAGACGAGAGAGGAGCCGTCTTGTTGGCGAACGCTGCCTGACTCTGGGTAGGCGCGCTGGTCTTGTTGTAGAAGAGGTGGACTGTGCTAGCGGGGGCGGTGAGCGGGCCGTCGTTGCAGACCTCGATCTCATAGCGGGTCGAGGAGCCCAAAGGCCCTGGGGCGGCGTTGAGGCCCTTCAGCACCAGGTCTGGCCCCAGGCCTCCGACCACGTAGCTCGTTGTGGCGAAGTTGTTGTTCTCGTTCTTCTCGGTGACCTTCTGGGTGAAGTCGATATAGGCGTAGGACGTGTAGGTGCCTGGCTGCAAGAAGGCCGTGGCCGAGCGCTGTGAGCAATAACCTGGGGGCATATAGGGAACGGTGGTGGTGTAGCTCGGCACGTCGCCGGGCCGAGGGGGCGCTGAGGGGTCGTAGGTGTAAAAGAGCGCCAGGGTCGTAGACACTGCGCCGCTCTGTCCGCTGTTGCAGACCGTCAGCTGGTAGGTCACGTTGCCGCCACTCGTGCTGCTCGCCTTGAAGCTCGAGATCCGCAGGTCGGGTTGGTTCACCGTGCCGCTCACGTAGAAGGGCACAGGCCCGTAGATGTTGTTGCTGGTGTTGCCCTCTTGTACGCTTCCGAGTCGGTTGACCCAGGCCCATACGGTATGGTTGCCACCGCCCACGGGCGTGCTCAGCGTCTGAACCCCGACACAGGCGCCGCTCAGAAGCGGTGGGATCTTGTAGGGTTGGGGCTGAGGCGATGTCGGCGTTGGCTTAGTGTCGATGTGGACCTGAACGTCGGTCCCGGTGGAGGTCGACGTGCCTTGATTGCAGACGGTGATCAAGAACTTCACATCGCTCGCGGTAGGAACGGGGGTCAAGACCTTGACGTAGAGATCTGCCAGCGCCCCAGAGATGGTGAACGTGCGTGGACCCGCTAAGCTCGTGTGGCCATAGGCCATGACTCTCGCCCACGCGTTGTACACCCCAGGCGCGAGCGTAGCGCTCGACTTGAGGTCGGTGCATTGACCCGGCTCGAGCCTCGGCACCGCGACCGTTCGATCGGACGTGTCATACGCCGACGGTGGCCAGCCGAGGTTGTCGTAGAGCTTGATCTTCGGCGCGATCGAGGGCGACCCGAGTGAGGGTTGGTTACCTATGTTGCAGATCCGAATCTGGTACTCGACACGGCCCGCGCTGGGAACGGCTGTGAACCCGTTGAGCGTCAGCTGCGGCCCTGTGGTGTTGCCGACGCTCACGAACAGCGGGTAGTAGGCGTTGTTGTTCTCGTTGGTCTCGCTGACCAGGTTGGGGGCATCGACGTAGAAGCCGGAGGTGTACGTGCCGCTCTTCAAGGTCGCGGTGAAGGTGACGGTCGTGCACTTGCCCGCGGTGAGGGTTGGGACGCTTCGCTGCTGGCTTGGCGTCATCGCGGCCGTGGGCTGCCCAATGGAGCTGTAGTAGAGCCTGAGGTTCGTCGCGGTGCTCGTCTGGCTGCCGACGTTGCAGACCTTCGCGCTATAGCTCACCTGAGAGCCGTTGACCTGCGCCACGGCCTGGCTGATCAGAAGATCGGGTCTGCTGCCGTTATCGCCGATCTGCACCGGGCCGAAGACGTTGTTGCTCTCGTTGCTCTCGTTGATGCGGTCGCGCCGATCAATGTAAGCCCATGATTTTATTGGTTTAACTCCGTTTTGTAAGTGCCCGTTGATGCTCATCCGCACGCAGCTTTCCCCAGCGAGCATGGGGATCAGCCGCGAGCGGTTGCCCGCGCTGGTGGGCGTCGGCGGGGTGGCTCGGTTGTAGTAGAGGTCGAGGCGGACGTACTCGGCCGCCTGCTCGCCCGCGTTGCAGACCTCGACATCGTAGTGCAGCACATGGGAGCCCTCGCGGTAACCCGAGAGCGATCTCACGCGCAGCTCGGGGAGCTTGCTCACGCTCCCCCGCACGTCGACGGTTTGTGGACCGCCGTGGTTGTTGTCCTCGCGCAGCTCCACGACCCCGTTTTTCGGATCGACCTGTGCCCAGGTCTTGTAGCGGTCGGTCGCGAAGACATCCTGCGTATGTTCGAGGGTCGTGCATTGCTGCGGAGAGAGGCCCTGCACCGTGAGCTGGGCGTCGCCGATGTCGCCGACCTCCGGCGCCGCGCCGCGCTGCAGGTAGAGCGCGAGCTGCGTCGCGAGCGAGGGGCCGTTGCCGTTGTTGCAGACCTCGACGCGCCAGCGCAGCTTCCGCGCCATGGGGCTGTCGGCGGTGTAGCTGCGGATCGTCAGGTCGGCGACCTGTGGGTTGGTCTGGCAACCCCACACCAGGTCGCAGGAGGCGGCAGGGCTATCGCAGGTCAGCTGACGCAGACAGAGGTTGACCGGCGAGGTCGAGTCGTCCTGGCAGTGTGTCCGACAGTCGATCGTCGACAGCGAGCCGCAACGATCGATGGTCGCCGCGCAGACCGCGTCGCAGCTCGGATCGCAGGTCAGCTGAGTGTCGCCCTTCGGGCCCAGCGGTGTCCGGCCACAGCCAGTAGACAGGCTCGCGGCGCAGAGCAGGATCATCGACAACGAACGAATCATCTTCACTCCCCCTCCCGACCAGGAGACCTCGCCAGTTGACGAGGAGATGGCGACCTCGCTCTCATCAAGGCTCTATCGCTATCGTGTAGCTCGCGCTGCTATGAGGTCCCGAGAGCTTCTCGACCACGATCTGGATCGTGCCGCTGTCGTCGCCGATGGTCGTGCAGCTGGTGCTCGGCGCGAGGGTCGTGGTGGTGCCGCCCTTCACGGTCTTGACCACCGGGGTGACCGTCGTGCCGTTGTCGCATTGGTAGTGGGCCGTCAGCCGAAACGACGAGGCGGCGGGGAGGTTTTGCAGGTTGACCGAGGCGGAGGCGTCGACCACGCAGAAGCTCTCGTCGGAGATATGCATCTCGAACCAGTCCGTGCGGCCGTTCGCGCGGTCAGTGGGCGCCTTCTGGTGCTTGCGGTCGTCGGAGGGCATCCGCGCCGTAACGGTCTTCTTGTTGTCGCAGTCCTTGACGTTGCCGAGGCTCTTGGCCGCGCTCTCGACGTCGTGGATCGGCAGGTCGTCTCCCTGCTCGCAGCCATCGAGGACGTCGCCGTTGACGTCGTAGGACTCCCCCAGACACTCCATGTCGCATTGGCCTCCGGCGCGGCAGACTCGCGTCGTCGTCGTGGAGTCCGAGCCAGGGCAGCGATCACCGCAGCTCTTACAGTCGTCCGGCGTGCCGATCTGGCAGCTCGGGCCGTCGGGCGGCCCGACATCGGCCGGAGGTAGCACGGTGCTGTCCATCGGGAAGAGATCGCCAGGGGGGCCGAGATCGGGGGCTACCACCTCCGCCGCCAGGTCGCGCGGGAGCGCGCTGTCGCGGTCTGGTATCGACGATTCGGATCCGGCAGCACAGCCAGCGGCGCAGAATACAGCAAGCGCGATAGCCAGCCTCCGCGGGGCTCGCAGGGGTTGGAACATGTCTACAGGATAGCGCAGGCGGGGGGCAGCGGTCTATCGAGGGCGCCGACGCGGCGATAGGCCTTTCGCTCCGCTCCAGGCGGAGGTGGGCGGCCCGCTCCCGCAGATGTCAGAGGAGGCTGGAGAGCTGCTCGGCTTTGGGAAAGAGCCCGTAGATCCCGCCGGTGTGGAGAAAGACGATGGGGTCGCCGAGGGGGCGCCCTTTTCGGGCTTCGCAGATCAGGCCGTGCATCGCCTTGCCGGAGTAGACGGGGTCGAGGACCAGCCCCTCCTCACGCGCGAGCTGCACGATCGTCTTCAGCTCCTCCTCGCGGCTTATCGCGTAGCCGAGGCCCACGTAGTCGTCCCAGACCTCGATCCCCTCCGGCTCGTTGGTCACGTCGATCGCCCAGGTCGCGGCCATCTCGGCGAGGATCCCGGCGATACGCCGCTGGAAGGTCGCGCGGTCGTCTCCGACGGAGACGCCGATCAACCGGTAGGGCAGGTCGAAGAGGCGACAGCCAGCGATCAGGCCAGCGCCAGTCCCGCCCGAGCCGACGGCATAGATGATGGTCGCAGGCACGGCCCCCAGCTGTGAGGCGAGCTCTTCGACGCAGCGCACGTAGCCCCAGGCGCCCAGCGCGTTGGAGCCACCCTCGGGGATCGGCTGCCAGACCGTGTCTGTGTGCTCCGCCGCGAGCTCCTTGGCGCGTTTGGCCATCAGCGTGTCGCGTTCGCCGTACTGCGCTGGGGTGATCAGCTCGATCGTGGCGCCGGCGAGCCGATCGAGCAGCACGTTGCCCTCCAGCGGCGGCTCAGCCTCGGTGTCGTTGGACCGCAGCAGCAGGTGGCAGCGCAGCCCCAACCGGGCGGCGGCCAGCGCGGTGGCGCGGGCGTGGTTGCTCTGCAGCCCGCCACAGGTGATCACGCCGGTGGCGCCCTGGTCGAGGGCGTCGGCGAGCAAGAACTCGAGCTTACGCACCTTGTTGCCGCTGAGGGCGGCGCCGGTGAGGTCGTCGCGTTTGCAGAGGACCTGGCGGTTAAGGTGCTCGGCGAAGGTCTCGAGCGGGAGCAGCGGGGTAGGCAAGTGAGCTAGCTCCACCGAGGGTGGGTAGCTGAACTCGAACGTGCGGCTCACGCTCTGGGTACGTTTGGTCACGGTCTCACACCTCCCGTCAAAGCTTCTCGAGTCGCGCCAGGACCGAGGCGCAGAGCCCCGGAGCCGCGAGGATCGTGTCGACCAGCTGCCCGAACATGGGGCCGTGGTGCAGGGTTGTATGTTCGACTACGAGCAGGTCGGCGGCCTGCACCGCCGCAGCGACGTCGTGGTCGTCGGTCTCGCCCCGATCGGCGGCTGCCGCCGAGAGCCGAGCCAGCAGGTTGATCACGCCATAGGCCGCGACGAGCACGTTGTAGCCGCTGACGAGCGAGGCGTCGCCGGAGAGGGGGCGTCGCGCCTCGAGCTTGTGGCGGAAGTAGCGCGTCAGCAGCGCGTTGTTCGTCGTGGGTGGATCGAAGCGTACGGCGGCGATCTGCCGCGTGTTGGCCTTGGCGTTCATCACCTCGGAGCGGAGCTTCGAGAAACCGAGGTTGAAGCCGCGCACGCCGAAGAAATGGCCCATCCGGCCGAGCTTCCCTGGTCTGGCGTCGGCGCTGAGGAAGAGCGAGAAGAGCGGCCCCGCGCGCGAGGCGAAGCCGTCGGCGCGGCCACGGGCGACGAAGTCGGTGTAGGATCCGTCGCGCCCAGCCTCCTTGATCACCGCGTTGATCGCGTGGCGCACCTTACCTGGATGGCCGGCCTTATCAGCGCGCTCGCAGAGGCGCTGCATCAGCCCCGCCCCTGCGGCGACGCGGTCGGCGACGGTCTCGTCTTCTTGACGCACCCACTGCGTGATGCGGGTCAGGATCTGCTCGGCGTCGCGCAGGTTCAGCTCGTGCTGCTCGTCGAGGGTGAGCTTGGCGTCCCGAGCGACCTCGCCGGCAGCCTTCCGCGTGGCCTTCAGCCATCGCTGCTGATCGCGGAGCCGCTTGCCCTCGCCCTTGCTCACGCTCGGGCAATAGAATGAGAGCCGGCCGTAGCTCTGGCCCCCGACCTCGACGAAGTGCAGCGGGAAGGCCTTACAGCCCTCGGGCTTGGCTTCGTAGGCGAGCTCTTTGTGGATCATGCAGCGCTTCTCGTCGTCGAGAAAGAAGCAGCGGCCGTCGATCATGCGGACCCGAAACTCATCTCCTGGGCCCCGGTTCTTCTCGAAGGGATCACCCGAGTGAAGGTGAGACCAGTCGTGCTCGCGCAGCTTGGCGACCTTTGTCGCGTCGACGGTGACGCTCCACATCGTGCAGCAGCGCCCGCAGCTCTGGCAGGAGAAGCGAGCGTCGGGAGTGCGGATCGAGCGCGCGCTCATGACGTCGCGTCAGCCTCCCCCACGTCTTGCTCGGCCAGCTCATTGAAGAGCGCCTGGACATCGGCATGGATCTGTCGGGCTTCGCGCTTGCCGACCTCACTGGCATCGGCGAGCTCGAGTAGACGGTCTTCGGCCGCCTTGTGCAGCGCCCCCTCGTCGTAGACCGAGAGCACGGCGTTGGACGCCTGCGCGATCAGCTTGCGCGCCTGCCCGTGCTCGTTGAGCGTCTGCACCACGCCCCCAGCGGAGAAGCCCGAGGTCAGCGAGTTACGCAGCGAGCGCCGGGTTGGCGGCGTTGCGGCGATCTGTGCGAGCGCCTCGAGGAACTCGTTCTGCCGAGGCTTGCCGAGATCGGGTGAGAGCACCTGCTGGCAGGTGCGGAACATCCCGGTCACCAGGTCGTTCATCTCCGCCTGCATCGCGCGGCTGAGGCGCTTGAGCTCGCGCACGTGATCGCTCTGACCGAGGCGCTCGGCTAGCTCGACGAAGAGCTGCTCTTCTTCGGTGGCGACGCCGTCAGCCTCGGCGAGCATCCAGGTGCCCTGGAGCACGCGTCGGCGCAGCTGCGCGTCGTAGCGCTCGACGTCGGCGAGCACGGCCTCAGGGTCGATCTGCTCGACGGCGGCGCGCTCCTCGTCGGTGAGCGGGTACTGCAAGAGCACCGAGCGCAGCAGCACGCGCTCCTCGTCGGAGATCCGCCCGTCGGCGTTGGCCATCTTGATGAAGCAGGCGTAGGTCAAGGTGACCTGTTGCCGCAGCGCTTCCCCCGCAGCGTCCGCGCGCCTTCGGCGAAAGCCGAGGGTGAAGGCGCCGGCCCCAGCGCCGACCAGCAGCGGGATCGTCCCAACGCCGAGGGCTACGCCGAGGCTGGCCCAGAAGCCGATATTGGCGGCGGCGAGCAGGGCGCTGGAGGTCAACACAGAGGTCGCACCGCCGAGCCCAGCGGCGAGCTTGACATTGCGCCGCTTGCGCTGCTCGCGGAGCGGGCCCAACGTCGCCGAGAGGTCGTCTGCGGCGGCGATCAACAGCTGGAGGTTCTTGCCGATGGGCAGCTGAGACACGGAAGGTCCTTTATCTGGTCGAGCGCGCATTCTCGCCCGGGTAGAGGGTTGGAGCAAGGCTCAGCTGGTCGCGCTCTCGCAGCCTGTTGGTTTCGGCCGGACCGAGCGACGCGGAGCGAGCGCAGCCATAATAAGCGAGAGCGCAGCCATCGCGGCGCGGCGAGTCTGCGCGACCAAGAGCTCGGTTTGAAGGGCAAGCGTCGCGACGGGAGGGCTAGAGATCAACAGGCTGCGAGATCAACAGGCTGGTAGAGCGCTGATCCGCTTACCGGACCGAGCTGCGCGAAGGATGTGGAATCACGGCGTCGGAGCGAGAAGGGCGCCTGCTGGTCGCACACAACCGACGAGCGACAACCGCGGTGATGTCGCAGCCCAGCGCGGCGACCGGAGGTTGGTCAGCGCTCTAGGGCGTCTTAGGTGCTGGGCGCGTCTTCGGGCGACGACGGGTGCGCATCTTGGCGCCGTCGATCACGCGCACGCCTGTCGGCGGCTTGAAGCGGAAGCGTCCGTTGCGCACCCGCGTGTCGAATCTCAGGTTGGAGAAGGTGAAGTGGTTGGTGTTGTGCTTGCTTACCACCATCGACTCCTCAACGACGTAGTCCCCGGGGCGTACGGCGATCACCAGGAACTTGTACTGCGCGGTGGGTGTCTTCGGCGTGAGCTTCAGCACCAGGTGCTTGGGGCCGCCGAGCTGGTACTTCTTGGCTGTGGCGTAGGCGGCGTTGAAGGTCTTGGTGAGGTTGCCCGAGCCGAAGAGGAAGGTCAGCCCGGACGAGAGCGTCTTGGTCGACAGCGGGTTTTTGAAGGCTTGCTTGTCGCGCGGCTCGTAGACCCAGAGCCTCTTGCCATCGGCGATGAAGTACTTCTTCTCTGGATACGAGTACTCGAAGCGCATCCGGCCGGGCTTTTTGACCCAGAGGTAGCCGTAGCTGGTGCGCTTGCGGTTGTAGAGCGCGTCGGTGAAGACCTGCTTGAAGCTGCCTTTGAAGTCTCTGGTCTTGTTGTAGAGCGCCTGCATCTTGGCCACCACCTGGCCGACCGCCGGCTTGGCGGCCTCGGCGCTGGTGGGCGCGCAGAGCGTGACGAGCAGACCCAGAGCAAGCGTGATCGGCGCAAGCCCGATCGTTTTTTGAGCACCCCAGCACATCCGGGACCGAGCCGGGTGCTGAGCGGCCGAGCCGATCTCGTCGCCGAAGAAACGAGCCCTAGGGGTAGTCTGGCGAGCGTTCTGAGGCCTAGAGCGCTGACCAACGTCCCTCCCGTCGCCGCGCTGGTCTGCGACATCACAGCGGTTGTCGCTCGTCGGTTGCGTGCGACCGGCAGGCGCCTTGCTCGCTCCTACGCCGTGATGCCACATCCTTCGCGCAGCTCGGTTCGGTAAGCAGATCAGCGCTCTAGAAAGCGGCCGGCGGTGCTGTGGCGGGCGACGGGAGGCATGTGTAGGGGTGCTCTTCGGACGGTTGGACATCGCGTATCTCGTTTCCAGCACCAGATGGCGTTGCTATGGCGCGTCGGGATAATGCTGGCTTGGGCGCCCTGGCGCAAGGCCGCTCATCCACGACGTTGATACGACCGAGCCGCGGTCTTTATTCGCGGGGCGTACGATCGCGGGCGGCTGCTAGGAGGTGCCGGTCGCTTCGCCCCAGGGGCTTGTGGCTCGCGGCTGGGCTGAGATTTGGTCTGGTCGCTCAGCTTCTGCGGGGTGGGCGAAAAGGGGACAGGCTTGGTTGCATAGAGAGCGGCCGGCGGTGCTGTGCCCACCGACGTGAGGCATTTGTGGGGGTGCTCTTAGGAGCACGTCGCGATCGGTATCGTCGTCGCCATCGGGAAGGGACTCAACTACCAGCGGCGGCGCTTGCAGCGGCGAGAGCGGTAGCTCCAGTAGTAGCCGCGGGCGCAGCGCTTGACGCAGCGGCGGAGCGCGTAGCTGTAGAACATGCTGCCAGGGCAGGTGTGGCGATGGGCGACCTTTTGGCAGCGGCCGTTGGTGAAGCGCCAACCCGCAGCACACATCCGCTGGCAGCCCCAGCCTGGGCGGTAACGGTAGCCGTAGGGGCAGGTCTTGACCTTGGGGCGGCAGGCTTTGTAGTAGCTGCTCCAGTAGTAGCCAGCCGAACAGCGGCGCCAAGGCCGGCATCGGTAGCCGTTCCAGCGCCAGCCCGTGGGGCATTTGCGGACGGCGCGACGGACGCAGCGGCGGTAGTAGTTCGAGTAGCGCCAGCCAGGGGCGCAGCGTCGGGTGGCGGTGGGCGCGACGGCCGCTCGGGGCACGCAGCGCGTGCCATTCCAGCGCCAGTTGCCGACACACCTCGGCTTACACATTCGCGTATAGGTGTTGTAGTAGTAGCCTGGACCGCAGCGTTTGTGGAGGCGCTTGCAGCGGCGCTGCGCGTAGCTGTAGTACCAGCCGGGGCTGCACTTGCGCACCCTGATGCAGCGGCGCTGGCTCGCGCTGTAGTACGAGCCTCGTGGGCAGGTGCGGTAGCGTTTGCCGCGGCGGATGCAGCGACCGCGGGTGTAGCTGTAGTAGTAGCCAGGCCCACAGCGCTTGAGGCAGCGTCTCGCGACGTAGCTCCAGCGATATCCGGTGGGGCAGTTCTGCGCTTCAGCGACTTGGACGCTGGCGAGCAGCATCACGACAGATAGACCGAGAGTGGCGGGCAAGAGTCTTCCTAGCACGTTCTACCTCCGTACCATGATCGGGTAAGGAAAGACGTCAATCCGTTGAGCGATATTCTGCCTGCGATCCAGGTTTTTTTGTTCGAGGTCAAACGGTCTCGCCCCTCCCGTTCGCGAGCGTCGCTGTTTATTCCACCGCAGGGGCCGAAACCTTCCTGCCCGAGATCTTCCAGCGCGCCCATATTTGTGTGCGCAGCGTCACACTCAGGGCTGCCGGTGAGCCGACGATCAGCAGCACGTGGCGACGGTGGCGTTCGATCAGCGCTTGCTTCGTTGCCCCCATCTGGAAGCGCTGGAGCTTGGCCGCGGTCGTGGCGGCCTCCAGGGGCACGCCGAAGCGCGCCTTGGCCCAGCGCAAGAGCGCATAATGAAACTCCTGGGCGTCGGCCGAGGTGTCCCAGGTGGTGAGGTGAATCACCAAGGGTCGCAAGCCCTTGACGTTCGGTGCCGCGTAGGCGACGAGCCGATCGCCACCCCAGCCGGCGGCGGCTCGGGCCGCGATCTCGCGATCGAGGTGGCGCTCGAGGAGCACCGAGAGCAGGAGCTCTCCGAAGGTGTCGATCTTGATCGCACGCCAGCTGCCAAGCGCCGGCAGTTGGCGTGCCCGCACCGAGATGGGGCGCTCGCGACGCCGCAGCTTCTCCGCGTGGAGGATCTGCTCGGTGGTCTCCAGCGGCCGTCGGAAGTAGCGGTTGACCCGCCGCCAGCTCCCTCGGCGGCGGATCCGTTGCACCAGCCGCAGCCCCGCCTCGTAGGGGAAGGTCAGCGTGCGTCGCACGACCAGCGGGGCTTTCTTCAGCGCGGGAGACGAGCGAAACCAGCCCTTGGCGAGTATCGCGCGCACCATCACCCCCGCGCTGCCGAGGTCGACGCCGCTGCCGCGCAGCGCGTCCTCGAGCACCAGCCCGGTGCAGTCGCCCTCCACCAGCGCCATCCGCGCCAGCCGTCGATCGCTGTTTTGCGGCATCTTGCGGCTGAAGCGCTTCAACCGAAGGTTTTGGGCCTGTAGCGCGTGACAGATCTCGTGCACCAGCGCGGCCCGACGGCTCGCCTTGGGCATCTGGCGTGAGAGATAGAGCCTCTGCTCTTTGACGTCGTAGCGTCCGACGACCTGCTCACCGAGCACCTTCAGCAGCACGTCGCGATAGCGCTGCCTCTCGTCGAGCAGCCCCAGCCGCTTCAGCACGGCCTCATCGGCGGCGAGCTCGGTGGCGGTGGGGCTCTCGTCGAGCCGCGCGCGCAGCTTCCTTAGCAGATCGGCGTGGTCGTCGAGGCCGATGGCGATCCGCCGTCGCAGCCGCAGCTGCCGCAGCCGCGCGGTGCGCCGGGCCAGCTTGTCGACGAGCTTCTTGGCTTGCGCCAGCGTCAACGTGGATGTCGGCGCAGCCCGAACGCTCGAGCCGCAAAGACCTGCGACGAGGTAGAGGATGAGCGAGACTCGGAGCATGCTCGCAGCATACGCCGAGCGGCGCGAAGGGCGTATTTTCTCGTGATGTTGAAGCGCGAGCGTGAGGAGGTGGAGGGTTTGAAACCCTAGCGCGAATCACACTCCTGCTGCCATCTCCGGGAAATCTCCTGGCCTGCGGTCGTCGGCTTCCCTACCTTCGAGTTCAGCAACCTGGAGGCCATCGATCGCCACGTCCCTCTCATTGCCCGACGCCGCGATCCTCGACGCCATCGAGCGCGACGGGCGCGCGATCTTCCCCGCCACGCCAGGCTCCTATCTGGCCTTTGTGGTGGCGCGCCTCGCCGCCCGTGGGTCGGTCGCCGCGCCCCTTGTCATGCTCACGGCCAACGAAGAGCGGGCGGCGGAGCTTGCCTGCGATCTCGGGTTCTTCCTCGGACGCTCGCAGGTCGAGAGCGCAGAGGGCGCGACGGCGGAGGCCTCATCTCAGCCCGAAGCGCTGCTGCTCCCCGCCGTGGACACCACGCCCTACGCCGAGATCGCCGCCGATCGCGCGCCGGTGATGCAGCGCCTGGCGCTGCTCTCACGGCTCGTCTCCGGGCGGGGTGGGGCGGTGCTGGTCTGCTCGGCTGCAGGGCTGCGTCGCCGTGTGCTGCCCCGCGCCACCCTCGAGGCGCTCTCATTGCGCGTCGAGGTCGATGATGAGGTCGGGCGCGAGCGGCTGATCGAGGTCTTGGTCGCCAGCGGTCACGAGCGCACGCCGGTGGTCGACGATCCCGGCAGCTTCTCTGTCCGCGGAGGGATCGTCGATGTCTTCCCGCCGCTGTCGCGCTTCCCGGCGCGGATTGAGCTCTTCGACGACCTCGTCGAGTCGATTCGGCTCTTCGACCCTGGCTCGCAGCGGACCCTGCGTCCGGTGGAGGCGGTCGAGATCCACCCCGTGCGCGAGACCGCGCGCTCTCCTGAGGTTGATCCTCGCGAGCGCATCCTGGCGCTGGCCGACGAGCTCCACCATCCGACGCGACAGACCCGGCTGCTCCTCGAGGAGATCGCCACGGGGAGGGATTTCTTCGGCGTCGAGGCCCTGACGCCGGCGTTTCACGAGCAGCTCGAGCCGCTGTGGACCTATCTCGTCGCGGAGCCCGAAGGTCCGCGTCCGCTCTGGGTCGTCGAGGAGCCGGAGGCGATCGCCGAGGCTCTGCGCGAACAAGACGCGCGAGCCGAGGCCGGCTACCAGAGCCGCATCGCCGATGGTCGGCTGGCGTTCCCGCCGTCGTCGTTCTTTCTCGCGGCCGACGCGATCCTCGCCGAGCTCGCGCGGCGGCCGCGCCTCGAGGTGCGCAGCGCGCTCGACGCCGAGGCGATGGAGACGGCGTTGATCGAGGTGGAGGTGCAAGACAACGCTGACGTCGTCGCCGAGCTGAGGCGCGCCCGGGCCGAGCGCGGCGAGGTGATCTTGGGCGGCCTGGTCGAGCGCCTCGCCAGCTGGGTCGACGAGGAGCTGCCGGTGGTCGTGGCGGCGGGCAGCGCGACTCACGCGGAGCGTCTCGAGATGCTCCTCGCCGAGCACGTGGCGGCCCTCGAGCGGCCAGCCCCGCCGATCGCGCTCTCGACGCCGGGGGAGGCGGCGCGCTTGCTCACCGCTGATCCGGCGAGCGTGGCCGCCGGCGTCGCGCCGCAGGTCTTCCTGGAGGCTGGCGGCCTCTCTCGGGGCTTTCGCCTGCCCGGGCAGCTGGTGCTGCTCTCTCACGACGAGATCTTTGGCCCGAAGACCACGCGCCGGCCGACCCGGCGACGCATCGGGGCGGGGCTCGGCGATCTGGCGCAGCTCAAGGAGGGCGACTACATCGTCCACGGCGAGCACGGCGTCGGCACCTATCGCGGCCTGGTGCAGCTGACCGTCGACGCGATCGGGGCGGACTTTCTGCTGCTCGAGTACGCCGGCGGCGACAAGCTCTACCTGCCTGTGCACCGCATGAGCCAGGTCGCCAAATACGTCGGCGCCGACGGCGGCACGCCGCGCCTCGATCGCCTCGGCGGCGTCACCTGGCAGAAGAAGCAGAAGAAGGTCGCCACCGACGTCCGGCGCTTCTCTGAGGAGCTCTTGCAGCTCTACGCTCAGCGGGCGGCGCTGGAGGGCACGGCCTACCCCGAGCCGGGGGCCGAGTATCTCGACTTCGCCGCGAGCTTCCCCTTCACCGAGACCGACGATCAGCAGCGCGCGATCGACGAGGTGCTCGACGAGCTGTCGGGGCCGCGGCCGATGGATCGGCTGGTCTGCGGCGACGTCGGCTTTGGCAAGACCGAGGTCGCCCTCCGCGCCGCCTTCACCGTGGCCCTGGCTGGTCATCAGGTGGCGGTGCTGGCGCCGACCACGGTGCTGGTCGAGCAGCACTTCCGCACCTTCGCCGAGCGGATGAGCCCCTACCCGCTGCGTGTCGAGGCCGTCAGCCGCTTCCGCAAGCCCAGCGCGCTGCGCCCGGTGCTCAAAGACCTGGCCGCGGGGAAGGTCGACATCGTGATCGGCACCCACCGCCTGCTCAGCCAGGACGTGAGCTTCCATAAGCTCGGCCTCCTGGTGATCGACGAAGAGCAGCGCTTCGGGGTCAAGCATAAGGAGGCGCTCAGGCGGCTGCGCACGCAGGTCGACGTGCTGACCATGACCGCCACGCCGATCCCCCGGACGCTACAGCTTTCGATGGTCGGTCTGCGCGAGATCAGCGTGATCGCCACGCCGCCGGCGGATCGGCTGGCGATCCGCACCATCACCTGCCGCTACGACGACGCGCTGGTCGCCGAGGCGATGCGCCGCGAGCTGGCCCGCGGCGGGCAGGTCTTCTTTGTCCACAACGAGGTCCAGACGATCGACGAGTGGGCCGCGCGGGTCGCCGAGCTTTTGCCCGAGGCGCGGGTCGCCGTGGGTCACGGCCAGATGGACGCGCGGCGCCTCGAGCGGGTGATGCTCGGCTTCGTCAGCGGCGACTCGGACGTGCTGGTCTGCACGACGATCATCGAGTCGGGCCTCGACATCCCGCGAGCCAACACGATGTTCGTCAACCGCGCCGATCGTTACGGTCTCAGCCAGCTCTACCAGCTCCGCGGACGGGTCGGCCGCGGCCGGCGACGGGCCTACTGCTACCTGCTGGTGCCGGGGATCGAGGGGCTCTCGGACGAGGCCCGCAAGCGCCTCGAGGTGCTGCAGCAGTTCAGCCAGCTCGGCAGCGGCTTCTCGGTGGCGAGCTACGACCTCGAGCTGCGCGGCGCTGGCGATCTGCTAGGGGCCAAGCAGTCGGGGCATATCGCGGCGATCGGCTTCGACGCCTACGCGCGGATCCTCGAGGAGGCGGTGGCGGAGCTGAAGGGCGAGCCGATCCATCGCGAGACGGATCCAGACCTAAAGGTCACGCTGGCGGCCTACATCCCCGACGACTACGTCGAGGACACGGGGCAGCGTCTCGAGCTCTACAAGCGGCTCTCGGACGCCTGTCGCGATCAAGCGACGCTGCTCGAGATCCTCGCCGAGCTCCGCGATCGCTATGGGCCGCCGCCGCAGGAGGTCGACGCCTTGATCGAGGTGATGGGGATCAAGGGCCTGGGCATCCGTTTGGGTGCCACGCTGGTCGATCTCGGGGAGTCTCGTCTGGCGGTGCGCCTCGGGGAGGGCACGCCGCTGGAGCCGGAGCGGCTGATGGCGCTGGTCTCCGATCCGACGCGGCGGCTGCGCTTGACGCCGGACATGCGGCTGCTGAGATCGCTCGACGAGCAAGAGCGGTCCCAGCCGCTGACGGCAGCGAAGAAGGTGTTGCGGGACCTCTTGACCCATGTTAACCAAAGCCGCTTGAATTAGAGGGTTTTTCGGTGATACAAAGCGTCCTGTCAACACGGCTTGCGCCGCGACGACTCCTTGCATGGGGCTGCCTTTTCATGCTCGCGCTCTGCGCCATCATGACAGCCGCTTGCGGTGGCAAGGGCGGCGAAAAGAACGCCTCGGTCAAGGCAGATAAGCAGCCAGATAAGCAAGACGTGGTCGTGGCGCGGATCGGCAAGCGCACGATCACCGCGGGGCAGGTCGCCGAGGCGCTCTCACGGCAGAACAGCTTCACCCAGATGCGCTTCAACTCGCTGGCGCGCAAGAAGGCCTTCCTCGAGAAGCTGGTGCGTTTCGAGGTGCTCGTCGCCGAGGCGGAGAAGCGCGGGCTTCAGAACCACCCCGATGTGCTCCGGCGCAAGAAGCGGGCGATGGTCGAGATCTTGATGAAGAAGCTGAACAAGGAGCTGGTCAGCTTCGATGACGTGAAGGAAGCCGAGATCAAGGCTCGCTATGAGCGCGACGCGGCGAAGTACCGTCAACCGCGGCGCCTGCGCGGCGCCCTGCTGCTGTTGCCGAGCGAGGCAGAGGCCAAGAAGGTGTTGGCCGAGCTAGCCACACAGAAGAACAAGCCCCGCTTTTTTGGGACGCTGTGCAAAGAGCGCAACACCCACCCCCTCTTGAAGAAGCGCGCCGGCAACCTGGGCTTCTTCTCCAAGGACTGCAAGACCAACACGCCGCGCAGCTTTCGCGCCAGCGTGGCGAACCCCAAAGACACCAAAGCGCAGCGGGTGCCCAAGGCGCTCTGTGAGGCCGTTTTCGGGCTCTCCAAGGCCGGCGACGTCGCTGGCCCACTGAAGCTCGACAAGAGCGTCTACGGCGCCGGATGGGCGCTGGTGATGCGCAGCGGTGAGCTTGCCCCGCTGAATCGCCCTTACCAGCTGGTGCGCGATCGGATCAAGAACCAGCTCTTCCACGAGAAGCGCTTCAAGGCGGTCACGGGCTACGCCGAAAAGCTGAAGGCCCAGGCCAAGATCACGATCGACGACAAAGCCCTCGCGGCGGTCAAGCGGCCTGGTCCGACGATGCCCAAGTTACCTGGGATGCCCGCGCCGATGCGCCCGGTGCACAAGCGGCCTAGGCCGAAGGGGAAGTGAGGAGACGATGACACGGCTGCGCATGATAGGTGTGCTCGTCGCGCTCGCGCTCTTGACCAGCGCTAGGGTCCAGGCCCGCGTGATCGAGCGGATCATCGCGGTGGTCAACAAAGAGATCATCCTCCTGTCGGACCTCCGCGAGCGCCTCGCGCCGGTGGTCTCGCAGCTCAAGCGGCTGCCGCCAGCCCAACGCAAGCCGCGCCTCGAGCAGCTCAAGCGGCAGTTTTTGCAAAACATGGTCAACGAGAAGCTGATCCAGGATCAGGCCCGGCAGCTCAAGATCTCGGTCAAGGAGCAGGAGCTCGAGCGCGCGATCCAGAACGTGATGCAGAAAAACGGACTCACCCGCAAGCAGCTCGCCGCTGCGCTGCGCCGCGAGGGTAAGTCCATCGTGGCCTACAAAGAGCAGCTGCTGCGTCCACAGCTGCTGCGGATGAAGGTGCTCAACATGAAGGTGCGCCCGCGGGTCTCGGTCAGCGAAGACGAGATCAAGGCGCTCTACGACAAAAACCTGCGCGCCCTCGGCGTCGAGACCAAGGTGCGCGCCCGGCATATCTTCGTCGCCCTGCCCGGGCAGGCCACCGCCAAGCAGATCGCCGCCAAGCGGGCCGAGGCGGCCAAGCTGCTCGTGGCGGCCAAGAAGAAGGGCGCCGACTTCGCCGCGTTGGCCAAGAAGCACTCCAGCGACTCGGTGACTCGCTCCGACGGCGGCGACCTGGGCTACTTTGGCAAGGGCACGCTGCCCCCGGCGGTGGAGGACGTGGTCTTCGCGATGAAGAAGGGCGAGATCCGCGGCCCGCTACGTACCGAGCGCGGCTTCCACGTGATCCAGATCGTCGACCGCAAAGAGTCCTCGGCGCGCCCCTTCAAGGAGGTCCGCCGTCAGCTCAAGGGGCAGGTCTTCGGCAAGAAGATGGAGGCCGCGACCAAGGCCTGGCTGGCCGAGCTGCGCAAGAAGGCGTACGTTGACATCCGCATCTAGTCAGCTGGACTAGTGATTACGGGTAGTCGCTCGCTGTGTTGGACGCCGCCGCTCGCCCCTCACGCCTCGGTAGCCTCGCGATCGTCGCGCTCGGGACGGCGCTCACGGTAGGGGGCGTGTTCGTGGTCAACCGCTTCGTGCATCAGCGCTACGTCTCAGAGAGCGCCCCCCTGCGGGGGCTGCGGTTGATGACCTGGAACCTCGGCAAGGTCTACTTACCCTGGGAGTCGCGCGCCTCCGATCGAGACCTGCAGCATGTGGCGAAGGTGATCCGTGAGGTCGATCCGCACGTGGTGGCGCTGCAAGAGCTGCGAGACGCCGAGCAGCTCGGCCGCTTGTTGGCGGCGCTGGGCAGGGGCTGGCGTGGCGCGGTGCCGCACGACGCCTATGATCGCCGGGCGGGGCTCTTGATCCGTCTACATGGGCGCTTCTTTTCGCTGCCCACCAGCAGCGGGCGGGTGGCGCAAGGGGCGACGTTGACGCTCGCTGATGGGCGAAAGGTCGTCGTCGCCTCGTTGCACTTAGACGCCTTCGATCCGCGACGGCGTCTCGAGCAGGCCGAAGAGATCCTCGCCGAGGCCGGGCGGTGCGGGCAGCCCTTCGCGCTGCTGGGCGACTTCAACTTCGATCTGCGGGTCACCGCCAAGCGAGATCAGGACCAGCGACTCTACGCGCTGCTCGAGGCTGAACTCCACGACGCGGGGAAGAAGGCCGGGGCGACCACGATTTTTTCACGCCGTCTCGACTATGTGTTCTATCAACGGCGCCGTTTCGACGAGAGCCGAGCGCGGGTGCTGCGGGGCCTGCGGATCAACACCATGGACCACGATCCGCTGGTCGTCGATCTGCGACTCGCGCCGCGTTGAGCTTCATGTCTACAATGGCGGCGATGGTTCTGCGCTCAACCCTCGTCACCACGCTCGCCGGTCTGCTGTACAGCGGCTCGTTGGCGTTGGCCCAATCCGGGTCGACGTCGACACCTGCGAGCGCGCCCACCTCCACGCTCGCCCAGCCTGTCGCGAGCCGACCTGTCGCGAGCCGAGCTGTCGCGACCCGAGCTGTCGCGCGCCGAGCTGTCGCGAGCCGACCTGTCGCGAGTCGACCTGTCGCGAGCCGACCTGTCGTTAGGGCTCGGCCGCTGCGGCGCAAGGCGACGCGCATGACCGCGACCTTGGCGGTGATGAACCTCGCCCGGTCCGGGCTCGAGGGCTGGCAGATGGTCGAGCGCACGCGCCAAGCCTTCTCCTCCTGGGTTGGTGGCTGGGCACGGCAGCCGGGGATCGGCGACCACCTGGTCGGCAAGCCCCAGCCGCGTGTGTTGCCCTCCAACGAGAGCGGGCAAGACCTCGCCGAGCTGCTCCAGAAGCTGCGTAGCCGCGGCACGCCCTCAACCTCCGCGCTCTGGCAGCTCGGCCGCCTGCTCGGCGTCGACTACCTGCTGGTGCTGAAGGTCGGTAAGCGCAAGGTCTCGGCGCGGCTCTTCTCGGTGCATCGGCAGCGTTGGGCGCCGCAGGGCTACGAGGGTGCCGATCACGCCGTGGCGCCGCTGAAGCGCTATGTCCTTGCCCAGGCGGGCGCAACGCGCCAAAGGCGCCGGGGCAAGAACGGTGCTAGCGGCTCCTTTTGGGCCAAGAAGTGGTGGGTCTGGGCCATCGCGGGGGCGCTGGCCGCTGTGACTCTGGGCTTCGCCTTGAGCGACAACGATGAGAGCGCGGGCACCTTGCGGATCCGCGTCACCCGTTAGCAGAATCACGGAGAGATCGATGCCGAGCACCGAGCTGGCCTTGCTAGAGACCAACGAACCTTGGAACTGGCCGACGGACGCTGGTGAGCAGCTCTTGCAGCTGATCACCGAGGCCGCGCTCAGCGAAGAGGAGCGGCTGCTGGCGGTCCGCCTGGCAGGGGAGACCCTGGTGATGGATGACGCGATCGCCTCGGCGCTGCTGGCGCTGCTCGGTGACGGTGACCAGCCAGAGGACCTGCGCGGTCAGGCGGCGATATCCCTCGGCCCCGCGCTCGAGCAGGCCGAGCTCGACAGGCTGGCCGACGTCGATGACCTCGAGTTGCCCGAGGAGCTGGCCCACGTCGACCTCGAAGATAGCCTGCTCTCGCCGACCATCCTCCGCGAGATCAAGCAGCGGCTGCGTGCCGTGGTCGACGACGAGAGCGCACCGCCGTTGGTCCGCCGCCGCGCCCTCGAGGCGTCGGTGCGAGCGGCAGAAGACTGGCATGAGGAGGCCGTGCAGCGGGCCTGGGATGATGGCGATCCGACCTGGAAGCTGACCGCCGTGTTCTGCATGCGCTTCATCGGCGGCTTCGAGGCGCAGATCCTCGAGAGCCTCGCGTCGGAGGACGACGAGCTGGTCTATGAAGCGGTGCTCGCGGCAGGGGTCTGGGTCTTGGACGACGCCTGGGGTCCAATCCGCAAGCTGCTCGATCAGAACGAGGATCGCGATCTCCTGATGGCTGCGATGGAGGCTCTGCCCCAGATCCGCCCTGAGCAGGCCGAGGAGCTGCTCTTGCCCTTCACCAAGCATGACGACGAGGAGTTCGTGGAGCTGGCCAACGACATCATGGCGATGGTCTGCGCTTTCGAGGAGGAAGACGAAGACGAGGAGATGCCCGACTACGACGACTTCGAGGCGCGCGCCGCCCGCGGCGATCTCGACCTGGAGGCCTCTGACGAGGATGATCTCTAGAGCGCTGACCAACTTACCTCCCGTCGCCGCGCTGGTCTGCGACATCACAGCGGTTGTCGCTCGTCGGTTGCTTGCTACCAGCAGGCGCCCTTC
>PDWJ01000068.1_pt1 | contig 133864 bp, 115 predicted proteins | sample 1430881 | NCBI WGS metagenome assembly PDWJ01 (sample SAMN01162460, study PRJNA174530) | Oral metagenome, whole genome shotgun sequencing project. | biome: Marine environment; feature: Marine mammal; material: Swab sample of the gingival sulcus; isolation source: swab sample of gingival sulcus... | reverse complement strand
TTTATTTCCGGAGATAATTCAACACGTCTTTCGGTCAGTGCGATCGAAAACACGATCACCACCCTCGGCGATGTTTCTGATGGAATACATATTCAGGGTAATTTTTCAACAGACTTTTCCTTGAATGCGACAAATAACACCATCATCACCTATGGAGAGTATACCGATGGAATAGTTTTTAGTGGCGAGGGTTCAACAGGTTATTCGTTGAATGTGACCGATAATACCATTACCATCAATGGAACTGTGCATAATGATACTGGCGGAATATTGATTCGGGATACCGGTACAACTGCCCCGACAACCAATACCATTACCGGCAACACTCTGACCATTAACGGTACGGGCTGGGGTATTTTTATACTTGATGATACCAATAACAGCTTTTCGGTTCCTGATCTGCAGAGTGCGAATACGTTCATCCTTTCAGCAACCGCTTTGGGTGATGTACATAAACAGTGATAACTTAACGGGTGATTTCGTTCATGTAAAATCTTTGCTGTTACTTTAAGAAAGTAGTTGGCAAAAGCAGGCCATCGTTTATCCTTTCGCCTTTATTTTTGCGAAATCGAAGAAGAAAGGAGGAAACGATGACCTGCAGCCCCCCGTATACCCCCATATGGCCGGGCAATGGATTTTTTGATTGAACATGGATATGAAGGGATTGCTGGAAGCATAGTGATCCTGATGAACTCAGCGATGCAACTTGAGCGATTCCACCATCTGAATGCAGCTCTCTATGAGAGAGGTGGATCAAGAAAAGGTTATGCCAACGGATACAAACCAGAAACAATGAATACCCGGGTTGGGGAAGTTCAGCTTGCTATCCCGCAAACCCGAAGAACCGATTGTTATCCACAGCGTCTTGAACGCGGCCTCCGTTCTGAAAGAACGCTGAAACCGGCCCTTGAAATGTATGTCCAGGGAAGTATCCACCCGTAAGATAAATCGTCAAATGAAGTCAGCAGGGCAGGTAACCTCCTCGATGACCAGGTATCGGTATGGCGAAACCGCCCCCCCCTTGAGGCCTTCCCCTATGTCTGTTTAGACGCCCGATATGAGAAAATGAGATAGGGAGGCGTTGTTCGTTCCTGTGCGGTTCTCATTCATTGCCGTGGGTGTCGATGTCACGGGAAATCGTCAGGTTCTCGGAACCTCGGTGAAGCTGACGGAACATGAGGTTCACTGGCGTGATTTTCGTCACAGAGTTGAAAGATCGAGGGCTTTATGGAGTCAAGCTGTTTATCTCGGGTACCCATGAAGGCCTCAATGCTGCCAGGGGTTCCGTTTTTCCAACAATGCCCTGGCAACAACTGCCATTTTCATCTGCAACAGAATACCGGGCAGTATACTCCCCGTCAGAAGATGAAGAAAGATGTCGCTTTATCATATTCTGTTCAAAAGATCCATTTCCGCACTTGTAACAAATGAAAATTGGGTGTATGAATAATCCCTCCTGTGGAGGAGTGCCGGAGCGGTTGAACGGGGCGGTCTCGAAAACCGTTGTGGGTAGCGATATCCACCCAGGGTTCGAATCCCTGCTCCTCCGCCAGAAATCCCTCCACGATAAAGCTGCCATGAGCTCAAAGATATCAATCCGTCCTGATTGTTTTTTCTCGGGCCTTCTTTTCCAAAAGAACAAGTAATGACACCGCTGCCCGCATGAGGGAATTACTGGCATACCCGGAGGGATTCGAACCCCCGACACCCAGGTTCGAAGCCTGGTGCTCTATCCAGCTGAGCTACGGGTACGCTTTATTCAGCTATGGACTGCTAAAAGAAATGGTCCATGACGTTACCACAAACAGCACCATAATGGTAGTATTGTTGTTATCATAGCACATATTTTTCCAGAATATCATCCCTTTTTGAGCAGCACGCGATGTCAGACGCATGGATATCTATATTGATCCTGAATAACAAAAAACTCGAAAGGAATGGTAATGGCGAGAACTCTCATACGATAAAAAAGACGGACTGCCCGCCCCAGACGTGAAAAATACGATTGTGCAATTGTTTTCAAAGGTGGTTTTTACCCTGTTCTTTACCAGAAACAATTCATCTTTCAGGCCTGCCTGGATCAATTGCTTCGGGTCATCCCCGCCAGGCGCATATAGCTATTTTCTTACCCAACGTGTTAAATTCACCGCAAAAAATTACGAGAAAAAACTCGCCGCACGACATCATATGATCGTTTACGCAATGAAGTGCAAACAGCGGGTTGAACCCGAGATGGTACAGAAACTGAGAAACGCGGTGGAAGAATGTGGAGGGCTCTCTATCGAGAAATAACGGCAATAACAACGATATTTAGGCTTCTTGCCATTGCTCTCTGCGCACGGGAGCCGCAGAGCCGGTCTGCAAGGTGAGCCCTTTTCAGTATCGATCTTTTGCAAAAAAACGCTCATACCCCACTCCAGGGGGGTATGAGCGTTGAAATTTCGCAAGAGAAAACACCCCCTTCTCAATAATCAAATAACGGCATCTTCCCTCATTTTGTCAATATCTTCCTCACGATAACCAAGCAGGTCACGATAGATGACCTTGTTTGCTGAACCATGAGGCAGCCCGGGAAAACGAATCTTGCCGGGACTGCCCAGCATACGAAAGGCCACATCCGGCATTTTCAGCATGATACCGGTCCGCGGATCTTCTATCTCAATAATGGATTGTCTTTCCCGGTAATGCTCGTCTTCAGCAATATCAGCCATATTGGGAATCGGTCCGGCGGTAATCCCTTCCCGTCTGAAAATTTCAAGCGCCTCTTCCTCTGTCAGCGTAAGATACCATTCCTGAATAATTTCGTTAAGTTCCTTCCGGTTATCTTCCTGAATACGATCATTATTGGTCAGGAACCGTTCGTCCGTGATCAGTTCCTCACGGCCCATAACCTTGGCCAGGGTCTCCCATGGTTTTTGGGCGGAACAAGACATCGCAATCCACTTATTATCCTTGGTACGGTAGTTATTCCGTGGTGCAGCCGCTCTCAATTCATTACCGATGGCCTCTGGAATCTGACCCGTTAATGAATAGTTCAGAAACTCTCCCCCGAGATACCCAAAAAGCGGTTCATAGAGTGATATATCAATAACCTGTCCTCCCGCAACCCCACGCTTTGCCCGGGGCAAACAAAAAGAAACGGCAAGGGCAAGATGTACACCGGTCGTCAAATCAGCAAGGGCCATTGGTGGACTCGTCGGACCACTGTCCGGATAGCCATTTATATAGGAAAAACCGGAAAACGCTTCAGCCAGCGTACCAAATCCCGGCTGTTTTGCGTGAGGGCCGGTCATCCCATAGCCGGAAACCTTGCCAATAATCAGCCCCGGATTTTCTTTCAACAGCAAATCGTGAGGCAGACCAAGTCGATCCATAACCCCAAGACGCATATTCTCAATCAAGACATCCGATTCACGGATCAATCCAAGAAAGATTTTCTTTCCCTCTTCACTCTTCAGATTAATCGTAACCGGCAGCTTATTTCTACCAAGAACCGAATAATACGGCTCAATTCCGGTTTCCTTGATCGTTCCCCAGGTCCGAAGTCCATCAGGAACCTTCGGATTTTCAATTTTAATCACTTCAGCTCCGGCATCACCGAGCAATGCTGTCGTATACGGTGCAGCAACAACGGTTGAGAGATCAAGCACTCTTTTACCTTCGAGAGGAAGACCGGCGAATTTTTCAGGCTTTCGCTGTTCTTCAATAAATGCGTTCAGTTCCTCCTGTGACCTAGCCATAACGCCTCCTTTAAAAACTCAATTGTACGGTGTAATGTCCTGGCGGAACAGCGTTTCGAAAAGAATCACTTGCTCCGCAAGTAACAGTCTGTTAACAATGTGATACCCAAAAACAAATCAGGTACACCCATGTTCAGAATCAGCTTATATCTGCCTCCGCTTCCCCTTTTCGTTCTGGTAACCTTTTTTCTGTCAATAACCGTTTGCCATGTTGAGACAGCAGATGCGGCAGATCATCAAAAGAACAGCGAAAAATCATCTGATCAGTCCAGAGAGACCTTCACCATAAATGGAACCAAATACGAAATACCACCACCATGGTGCGGCAATAGGTTAAAGGATCCCCATCTGGACGTCTCTTCTCTTGCACAAATTCCAGTCAAATACACAAAAGACCAGACAAAACTATACATTCGTAAAGAGACCTTACCTCATCTCGTTGCCCTACTCGAGAAAGCGGAAGCAGATGGCCTTCTCATTCAAGTCCAGTCAGCCTATCGCAGCGCTGCCTATCAAAAAAAGATTTTCGAACGAATGATGGCCAAAGGACGTACCTTCGATGACATCGTCCGCTATGTAGCCCCTCCCGGTTACTCAGAACACATGCTCGGGAATGCCGTTGATTTTTATCCCAGTAACTGGCGTTTCGCGGAAACACCACAACATGCGTGGCTCTTGAAAAACGCAAATGATTTCGGTTTTTTCAACACATATCCACAATACAACACCCTGCACATGCCCTGGGAAGCGTGGCACTGGAACTGCACGGCTACCGCCCCCCGCTAGTCGGGAAAACTGCCATTACGACAATGTATAACGTAAAATCTCTGTAACCTGATCGGTTGTCCTGGCCCACGCCATGGCAGCACCATCAACCTCCTTCAGTGGATGAATAATATCATCGTCATGAAGGGTCACATACGGTTTTCCCAAAGCGGCGCAATAGCCCGCATCAAAGGCTGCATTCCATTGCTTGTATTTGTCACCAAAACGGATAACGGCCATATCACATGACCTGATCAGTGTTTTTATCCGAATCGCATTTATTTTTGATGACTTATGGTCACGCCAGAATGAATCAGTTTCAACACCCAGATGATCTCCGGCAGCATCACTTGCATCATGCTCTGTTACTGCAGACGTGAAAACGACATCCAGTCCATGTTTACGAACACCTTCCTCTATTTCCTGACGCCAGTTGGTATGTATTTCGCCAGACAGATAAACGGTCAATTTCATAATAACAGTATATAAGACCTTTATGGTCCTGTTTTAAGTAACTTCTCTTATTTCTCGGAATCAATCAGCCTGTTTACCAGTGATTTGATATACATCAGATGATCTTCCATCGCTTTTCTGGCTGCAGCAGGTTTTTTATTGATAATAAACTCAATAACTTTTGCATGCTGCTCCATAATATGGTCGGCCTCATCATCATAGTAACAGATAGCGACCTTTTCCCTGAGCAGATCGTACAATGAAAACATCAGGTGGGTCTGAATCTTGTTATGTGTGGCCTCCGCTATTGCCAGGTGAAAATCTGCATCGAGATCGGTGACGCTGTCACCGCTGTTAACCTTTGCTTTCATTGCCTCCTTGATCTGACACAGCTTTTTTATATCTTTCTCGGTAGCCCGTTTTGCGGCCAGTTCCGCATTTGCAGTCTCAATAATTGTTCGTGCTTCAATAAGTTCAAGAGATGTGGCCCTGTCTTCCTGCAAAAGATGCCGTAACGGCTCAGTTATATTACAGGGAACCAATGATTTGACCCGTGTCCGCTGCCGCTGTGACACCTGGATAAAACCCATGATAGACAACATATTCAGAGCTTCCCGAAGTGTTGGTCTGCTCACATTGAAAACCTTCATCAACTCACGCTCCGGTGGCAAGGTATCACCGGGTTTAAGTCTGCCATTGGCAATGAGACTCTTTACCTGATCAACAATCTGTGATGAAACTTTTTTCTGTTCTATCGCTCTAAATACATGGTTTTCCATAATGGATCTCTTTTCCTGACGCAGCTTCCGTACCCAATTACCAAGTCCTTTTACTCAATAGAACGGTACAAAAACACAACCGATGAGATACAGAAAAGAATCTGATCTATCAAGAGGAATCAACTTCACAAAACTTCAGAAAACACCCTGCTCCGGACATCTCCCCTTGAAAAGGCCCGGAACAGGATCTTCGCATTCAGACCGGATACCCCAATCCGAACAACGAATAAACCACTATGTTAAAACCCGAATCCATCATCAGACATTTTCCTGAACATCTGATACCGCTTCGTAACAGATTCCTCAATCGCAGCTCTGAGACGTCTGGATTCTTCCGGATTCGATTTTTCAAGAGAAGCAAACCGGTTTTCATTGGACAGAAAATCCTGAAGAGAACCATCAGGCTCTTTTGAATCGAGCGTAAACGGATTTTTCCCTGCATCTTTCAATCCCGGATTGTAACGAAACATTGACCAGAATCCGGAATCAACCGCACGTTTTGCTTCACGCTGCGTCCTTCCCATACCACTTCTGATACCATGAGCAATACAAGGTGCATAACAAATAATGAGAGAAGGTCCTGGATGCGCTTCCGCCTCTTTAAAGGCCTTCAGCAGCTGCTGTTTGTTGGCACCCATGGCTACAGAAGCGACATAAGCATGGCCATAGGTCATGATAATACGGGCCAGGTCCTTCTTGTTGATTTTTTTACCGGAAGCAGCATACTTGGCAACAGCACCTATCTGAGTCGCCTTGGAAGACTGGCCACCGGTATTTGAATACACCTCTGTATCCATAACCAGAATATTGATATCGTCACCGGAAGCCATAACATGATCGACACCGGAGAAGCCAATATCATAGGCCCAGCCGTCACCACCAATAATCCAGTGTGACTTTTTGGTAAAGAGATCACTGTCACGGGCAATATCGATCAGGAGTTCGTTTCCTTCCGTATCTTTCAATAATTCCTTAAGCCTGTCTCCCGCTTCTTTTGATTGATCAGCATTATTCATACCGGCCAGCCAGGCGTTGAATGCTTCCTTGAGTTCAGCGGAAATATCTGATTCAACCGCTTTCTGGATTTTGGACGCCAAGGCATTCCTCCTGGTATTATAGGCAAGCATCATACCATACCCATATTCCGCGGCATCCTCAAAAAGAGAACTTGCCCAGCCCGGTCCGTGACCGTCCTGATTTTTACAGTATGGTGATGACGGCGCCGAACCACCCCAGATGGATGAACAACCCGTCGCATTGGCGATAGTCATCCGCTCACCAAAAAGCTGGGTAAGAACCTTGACATAGGGCGTTTCACCACAACCGGCGCAAGCACCGGAGAATTCGAGCAGCGGCTGATAAAACTGGCTTCCCTTAACAGATTCCCGCCCCATCAGCCCACGCTTGAATGGAACCGTAACAGAAAACTCATGATTCGGGACCTCTTTTTGGGTTTGAGAAATGAGGGGTTTCATCACAAGTGCCTTGTTTTTGGCCGGACAGATATCTACACAATTGCCACATCCCTGACAATCCAGTGTATTGACCTGCATCCTGAACCGGTATCCCTTAAAGGCCTTACCAGATGCAGGCAGACTTTCAAAAGTATCAGGGGCCTGGGCTGCTTCTTCCTCGGTCATCAGAATCGGTATAATTGCCGCATGCGGGCAGACAAACGAACACTGGTTACATTGGATACATTCACCAGGCAGCCATTCCGGTACGTTTACAGCGACACCCCGCTTTTCATAGCGTGACGTGGAACTCGGGAATACCCCATCCGGCGTAAAGACGCTGACAGGCAGATCATCACCCTTGAGCGCCTGAATCGGCCGCATGACATTATCCACATACTCGGTTGTCTTCTCCTTTTCGATCAAGCCGCCTGAAGCCTGAGCCCAGGAATCAGGAATCTCGATCTCTACCAGATTAGCAAGCGTATTATTAACCGCATTGATATTCATTTCAACAATGTGATCACCTTTCTTGCCATATGTCTTCTTTATATCCTCCTTCAGCAGTTCAATCGCCTTTTCAAACGGCAAGACATTGGCCAGTTTGAAGAAGCAGGTCTGCATAATCATATTGATCCTGGTCCCAAGACCAACACTTGCGGCGATCCTGATTGCATCGACCGTAAAGAATTTTATCTTCTTGTCAAACAGCTCCTTTCTCATATCTCCCGGAAGTTCTGTTTCCATCTCTTCCACAGACCAGGGAGAATTGAGAAGAAAGGTACCGCCTTCCTTAATACCTTCAAGTACATCATAAATAGAAACGTAGGTCGGGTTGTGACAGGCAACAAAATCGGCCTCGTTAATCTGGTAGGTCGACTTGATAGGCACATCGCCAAAGCGCAGGTGGGAGATGGTAATACCACCCGATTTCTTGGAATCATAGGCAAAATATCCCTGGGCATACTTCTCGGTATTGTTGCCGATAATCTTGATCGCACTCTGATTCGCACCAACCGTGCCATCGGAACCCAGACCCCAGAATTTCGCCCTGACATTGCCCTTCGGTTCAGCCCTGAAATCCGGATCAACGTCAAGGGAGGTATGGGTGACATCATCAATAATACCTACCGTGAAGTGATTTTTCGGCTCGGCTGCAGCCATATTGTCATACACCGCTTTAACCATTGGTGGATTGAATTCCTTGGAACTGAGGCCATAACGGCCGCCGAGTATTTTCGGTGGAACAATCCCCTTGTCGATGAACGCAGCACAGACGTCAGTATAAAGCGGCTCACCAATAGCTCCTGGCTCTTTGGTTCGATCGAGAACAGAAATACAGGTTACCGTTTCTGGAATCGATTCAATAAAGGCATCCACGACAAACGGTCGATAGAGACGAACCTTTACCAGCCCGACCTTTTCACCCTGGGCGACCATCGCATCGACGGTTTCTTCAATGGCCTCACAGCCGGAACCCATCGCGACAATGACCCGATCTGCATCGGCTGCGCCAACATAGTCAAACAAATGGTACTGACGTCCGGTCAGTTCACCAACTTTTTTCATATTGTTGATGACGATATCAGGCGTTGCCAGATAGTACTTGTTGGCAGCCTCACGACATTGAAAATAGATATCCGGATTTTGTGCTGTTCCTCTGGTATTCGGTCTTTCGGGATTCAGAGCCCGGGCCTTGAACGCATGGTACGCATCCCAGTTGTAGAGTTTTGCCATATCATCATAATCAATGACCTCAACTTTCTGGATTTCATGAGACGTCCTGAAACCATCATAAAAATGCAGAAAAGGGACACATGCTTCAATCGTGGAAAGATGCGCCACCAGCGCAAGATCCATGGTCTCCTGAACTGAATTGGAGGCAAGCATCGCGAATCCGGTTTGACGGGCGGCCATGACATCTGCATGATCACCAAAGATCGACAAGGCATGAGCCGAGAGAGAACGGGCTGTTACATGAAAGACAGAAGGCAGAAGCTCTCCTGAAATCTTGTACATGTTAGGTATCTTCAACAGCAGTCCTTGAGACGCGGTAAACGTAGAGGTAACAGCGCCGGCGGTAAGCGAGCCGTGTACCGCACCGGCCGCGCCAGCCTCTGATTGCATCTGTTTTATACTCAAAAGCTGACCGTGAATATTTTTACGGCCAGCAACTGCCCACGAGTCGGCGATTTCACCAAGAGGACTTGAGGGTGTAATAGGGTAGATGGTGGCCACTTCGCTCATACCATATGCGACGTGAGTAGCAGCAGTGTTCCCATCAATGGTCTGCATTTTACTGTTCATGAATTGACCTCTAAGAAATAGTAATTTCGAGATTCCGACAAGATCGGTACTTTTGTCACCGATCTTACCTATCTTTTCAAACCTTTTCTGATTCCTTCATCAGCTCTTCAATCTCGGCAATATGAAAAACCTTGGTCTTCAAACCATGCCTTTTTATACCAAACGTGAGTTGAATCATACATGCCGGACAAGAGGTAACGAGAATATCGGCATCTGTTGCCTTCAGGTTTCTCATTTTTCGGTCCAGAACTTTCATCGACAGATCATAATGGGTAAGCGCATAAGAGCCAGCTCCACCGCAACACCAGTCGGATTCCTTCATTTCCTTAAACTCAAGACCCGGAATGCTTTTCAGAACCTCCCGACTTTCACTCTTGATTCCCTGTCCTCTGACCGCATGGCATGGATCATGATAGGTAGCCACGATTTTCTTACGGCTGTCAACAACTCCCTTTTCACTGTCAATCTTGGCAGCATGGGGGTCATAGTAATCAGAATCCGCAGCGCTTTCAGCAGCAGCTCCATCAGCATTCGGCTGGACGTTATGTTCTGCGAGAAATTCAACGATATCACGCAGCTTCGGCCTGATCTTTTCAATAAGTGCAAGTTGTTCAGGATCATCGTGAAAAACTTTTTTATATTCTTTCAGGAAAGAGGCGCAACTGGAGCAATCGGTAATAATCACGTCTACATCAGCTTCGGCAAATATTTTCAGATTTTTCAGTGCCAGTTTTTTAGTGTTTTCAATATCCCCATAGGACCATGGGGGAAGTCCGCAGCAACAATTACTCAAAACCGTAACTGACTTACCGACCTTCTTCAGTTCCTCAAAACTGGCGGATCCAGCCTTCACCTGAATAACATCAACTCCGCAACCGACAAAATAGCCGATTTTCAGTTTGTCACCCTGCCCTGGATAGGTATCAGGTTTGACATCACCACGAAATGATTTCATCGGCAGTTTATCGACAATACCTTCGGCTTTCGGCAGATCTCTGCCGAAAATTCTCAGCATTCCAAGAGCTTTGGCAAACTTGGACGCACCTGAATTCTTACCAACCGCCGCCGCACGGGCTGCAAGATGCAGGCGCTTTGGATAGGGGAGCAGATGTTCAAACAACAGCCGGTGTGCCGGTTTCTTCCCAACCTTTTCATAAAATTCAGAACGGGCATTAAGAATAAGATCGGCAGTCGGAACAGCACCGGCACAGTTTGTTGTACAGGCCCCACATCCGAGACAGGAAAAAAGCGGTTCTGAAAGTTCTTCATTCCAGTCAACACGTTTCTCGATAATGCCTCGCAAAAGGGCGAGACGTCCTCTGGCAACCCCCGATTCGTGACCCGTCGCCCTGAAAATAGGACAGGCCACATGGCAAAAGCCACATTTGTTACATTTGGCAATCGCATCATAATTTGCTGTCACAGTCATGTTGTCAAACCTCTTGTCTGTTTTTACACCTATGCGCCCTGCCTTCAGGTTCCGTTAAAGTAACCGGTGGAAGAAGGGCTGCAATTCTGAACAGTATCTGATCAGACCGCCAGGGCACATATTCCCTTTATCGGGTTAAATCTGTTTCATACAGTTTCTTTCATTATTCCTAATTATATTTTTCCTGGTAACGCTCCGGGAGAGAACAATCCGTTCGGGTCAAGAGCGGCCTTGATTTTCTGGCTAAGCTGCCAATCCGCACGCCCATTGCCATACACGTCATTGTTTTTCTTGAAATCTTCAGGCGCTTTCAGCAGTTTTCCGGTTCCCTGGCATTCCTTGAACAGATTGTCCATTCTTTTCCACTGTTCACCGGTCAACGCATCAAAACCGAAGTAAATTCTGCCGCAGCCGGAATCAAGCATGTATTGAGACGGTTTGACCATATCAGCAACACCTTCGTAACAATCCTTGACCCTGGTGGGAATAATTTCTGCCTGGCAGACAAAAGGAAGCTCTTCGATGGCAGCAAAAATGTCCTTAAAACAACCATCAATTACAGAATAGTCGTTCGTTTCCTGAACATCCAGGCCATTTTCCGTCATAACCGTACCACACCGCTCAATCTGGTGGTTAACGACCTGGGCGATACCCTCGAAACCAACCATCAGTTTCCATTGATTTCCTTCCGGTACTATTGTCGTAAACACGGAAAGCAGGTTTGAATTAATGACTTTCAACGCGGTACTATTACAATTTTCAAGGCTGCCTTTTGCAGAAGTCAGCTTGCAGACTTCCGGCCTGGTGGCAACCATCCAGCTCGCCTCGGTAATAAAACCAATGGTCCCCGCTGAACCAGTCAACAACCTGGTCATATCATAGCCGGCAACATTTTTGACAACCTTGCCACCCGCAGTCACCATTGACCCCTGGCTATCGATATATTGCAGACCAAGAAGCATATCTCTTGGCGCACCGTAGGCAACACGCTCAGGTCCCACCGCTGCCATCGCAATAACAGATCCAATAGTCGAATTTTCTTTAAAAAACGGCGGTCTAAGCGGCAACCAGTTGTTATCCTTCGCTAATTTTTCCTGCAATTCCGAAAAAGGCATACCGGAACCAACGGTGATAAACATATTGTCGGTATCATATTCGATGATTTCATTCATCTTCAGACTATCAACAACCCGTGTCTCAGCCGAGAGGGAATTGCCATAACCGTTAAAAGTTCCACTACCGGAAAGCCGTACCGGTTTTCCTTCCCGGGCCGCCTTTTTGATCTCGACAATTGCATCCTCAACACCGGCAGCATTCTTTCCACCGGGGCGCTTCAAGACCGTCGGTTCGAAATCAGGCAGCTTACGTTCACCCTTTTCCGGCACGGGGATAACTTTACCGGGGTTCAACAGATTTTTCGGATCAATAGCCAGTTTTATCTCGTTCTGGGTATTGAGATCATGTCCCGAAAAAACCATTCTCATTCCTTCCTGCTTTTCATGTCCAATTCCATGCTCCCCGGATATTGTTCCACCAAGTTCCGCACAAACTTCCATGATTGCATGCCCCGCCTTATGCACCTGGGCCAGTTGTTCTTCATTCCTGGAATCGAACATCAGCAGTGGATGCAGGTTGCCATCACCGGCATGAAATACGTTACCGACCGGGCAGCCATACTTGTCAGAAACCTCTTTGATCTTGTCAAGAGCCTCAGGCAGACGGGAACGAGGCACACATCCGTCATTAACCAGATAGTTCGGAGACAGATTACAAATTGCACCAAATGCTATTCTGCGCCCCTTCCAGAGCAGATCCCTTTCAGCATTGTCCTTGGCGACACGTACTTCCCGACAACCGCATTTCATGCAAATTTCCCGTATTGTCTCAGCCTGTTCCTTGAGACCGACGGTCATGCCTTCCACTTCAACAATCAGGACAGCAGCGGCATCCGTCGGATACCCGCAAGAGACCCCCTGTTCAACAGCCTGGATAACGGTATTGTCCATCATCTCAAGGGTATTTGGTACGATACCGGCAGCGATGATCTCAGACACGGTTTTTGCCGCATCAGGAATGGAATCATACACTCCGAGCATCGTAATGATATCCTCAGTCATATTGGTCAGTCTTATCGTAATCTCGGTAATGACACCAAGACATCCTTCGCTTCCAACCATCAAACCCCGAAGGTCGTATCCTGGAGGATCGTAAGCCGGCCCGGCGATATCAACCACTTCACCATCAGCCATAACCATTCGCATACCGAGAATATGGTTCTCGGTAACCCCATATTTCAGACAGCGTGGGCCACCGGAGTTTTCACCGACATTTCCGCCGATAGTGGAAGCCTTCTGACTGGCCGGATCCGGGGCATAAAAGAGTCCCATCGGGGCCAGAGCCTCCTGGATTTCCAGATTGGTCACACCTGTCTGAACAACGGCATATCTGCCTTCTGGATAGATTCCAAGAATCTGGTCCAAACGTGCAAGACTGATAACCAGCCCCTCAACAATAATGGTACCACCTGACAAATTTGTTGCAAAACCACGGCAAACCGACGGTATTCCCGCCTCATAAGCCGCCTTGTGGATTTGAGATACCTCCTCTGTTGAAGCAGGAAAAACAATCAATCCCGGTTTTCCGCTAATCAGTGAGGCATCATATGAGTACAGTTCAATATCGGCTCCTGATTTTGACACAAAAGATTTGCCGACTATTTCTTCCATCTTTTTTATAAAATCCTCAGTAATCATCTCGATCCTCCAGCCACCTTTAGTCTCATTAGTACTACTCTAAAAAACGGGTTACAGCCACGCCAGGTCATATCTCACAATGCGGCGCTTCCCACGTTCACTCCTTTCTCCAGGCCATCGCGACAAATGCGCCTGTATTTCTCCGCTCTTTCATACCCTTTTGTTCAATTTCTTCAATTTTTTCAGGATCATCTTCTTTCAGGAAATGGATGGCGGTTTGAATTGTCACGGGTGAATGAACCAATGCAGCCAGTTCGGCTGGAGACCTGAAATAGATATGACTGAACAAGCTATGCCCGGCTTTTCCCGCCTCAGTTCTTCTTGCCGCCCATGGGCTAAGTCTGTTCAGCGTTGTCAATACAATTGTACCATTTTTCCTTGTAACTCTGCTCAATTCGTGAACAGCCCGCGCCGCGTCAACAACAAATTCGATCGCGGTCATGGAATACACCTTGTCAAAGGACTCATCTTCAAACGGAAGAGCCGTCATATCGCCAACAAAGGCATCGAAAGAATCTGACATTTTTCGAACAGCACATTGCAGCATCGGCAACGACATATCCAGCCCTGTCACCCGCGCACCATGCCCGACAACATCGACGGTAAACACTCCGGTACCACAGCCGACATCAAGAATATGTTCCCCTTTTTGGGGAGACAACAGCTCAAGAAATAATTCAGTCTCGTATTTCTTGACCCATGCACCTATTGGTGAATCGAACCACTGCTCATACCGCTTAGGCCATGTATCAAACAATTGTCCGTCTTTCTGATCCGGTTTCATGACATCTTCAGCGTTTTTATCACCGTCAAGATCCGGTCACCGAGGCTATTTTGCCATCAAGCCGGGCATCCTTGTCCTTTCTGTCATCAATCTTAATTTCAATAATAAGCCGCTGCGCCCCTGCATCAAGTTGAGCCTGCCGTATCCGTGATACAAGGCTAAACAAGTCATCCATCTCCGGAACCTCTACAGCGGTTGACAAACCACCAACCTGATATGTGTAACCCGATTCTTCAATAACCCTGACGCCTTTTTTTACGAAACGACTGAGACTGACGCCGTCTCCAATCGGATATATTGACAATTGTGCAAGTATCATCTTTCATCCTGAAGATCGGTTTCATCGGGAAGTCCAAACGAACTCCCCGATGAATTCAGCATCATTATTTTTTGTTCTTTTCTTCAACTGCCTGGATTTCTGCCATGGTAGCAAGAATCTGCATTGCATTGTCATATACCGGCGTATCAACCATCTTGCCCTGATAGGTTACTGCGGCTTTTCCTTTAGCAATACCTTCTTCTTCAAACACCTTTTTAACACCCTCAGCCCACTCAACACTCTCAGCTGACGGAGTATAGATTTCATGAGAAGGCTCGATCTGACTCGGATGAATCAGCATACGTCCTTCATACCCCATCTGATGTCCTTCCTCGGTAGACTTGACAAATCCGTCCTTGTCCTGGAACGCGACAAAGGGACAATCAATTGCCACGCAACCTGCAGCTCTTGCCGCAACTGCCGTATGATAACGAGCATAGAGCTGCTCTACACCTTCTGATGTGAGCTCCACTCTCATGTCCTTGCAATAATCAACAGCGCCGAATATCAGAGACTTGACGCGCGGGCTCGCAGTGGCTGACTCGTACGCGTTGATAACACCTTTCGCTGTTTCAATAAGCAGCTGGATTTCGACCGTACCGACTTCCATCCCCCTTCTCTGCTCAAGTTCTTCAAGTTTCCAATCCAACCGCTGTACGTTTTCTGCGCAACCGCATTTTGCAAGACAAACACCATTGAGGCCGGGATGAACAATTGCTTCAAGATCATCATTTGTCATCTCGGTTTCCCAGTTGTTAATCCTGACATACAGATAGGGAGCAGCCTGATTGGCACGATCGTTCTTCAGATATTGCTGAATCATTTCACGACCTTTCTCCTTTTCTGCAGGCGGCACGGAATCTTCAAGATCCAGGGTCACGATATCAGCCTCGATTCCCGGAGCCTTGGCAACCATTTTCTCATTATTACTCGGTACATACATTACAGATCTCATCACAGCCATGGCACTTCCTCCTAGGATTTTAATAAGCAACATGCTTGACCGGTACCAACCTGCCTGCTACGGGAGCGTTGAACCGGCAGTTCAAATTGTGATAACAATTACATCTTACTTTCGATTACCAGAGCGAATTCAAAAGATGTACAGCCATTTCCTCTCATTCCTTCTGCAACTGGTAAGACCAGCATAAAATGTCATGGCCAACATCGAATGTCAAGATTTTTCCCTGTTCTTTTCCAGTTTTTTTCTGGTTACCTCATCCCTTAACGATCAGGAAAAAAGCAGCTTACGATCACCACTGAAGGACAGGTAAGACTCCAGACAGAAACCTGCTTGCCGGACAGCTGTCTTTGCTATCGACGAGATCGACAGCAGAAATCCACGTTCCATGAATTATCCCAAAGAAAAACGAGACCCCACTGTTTGTGAAACAGCGACCTGAACGAAAAAACCATATCGCAAACCAGTAACCAACAGAAACGCAGGCGATATACACTGTACTGGTAAGAAATGAGAAAATATGAAACGAGACAGCATTATTTAAGCAGTATTCTATTGCTTCAAGGCATGACGTCCAGACTGATAGAAGCGCCGTTTTTCAACAAACTATTCGATTAAAAGGACCTCTTCATGTCAGTATAATCATAAAAAAGACAATGAAGAAATGATCTTGCCTCGTCAGAGAACAAACAAGTTCTCTCGACGAATTCAAGACATCAAACCTTATTCTCTGTTTGCATCCATTATCGGTAAGCTTCCAAAAGACATGACCCGTAAAAATAGTAATTGACAGTACAAGACAAAAGGTTTAACTAAAGCTCAATCTGGTTTGACCAGATAAACATTGTTTACTTTTTTTCTGACCTGAAAGGACCTCAGACCTTTTAGTGTGGCACTTTTTATCTGTCCGGGACCACTTTCTGACAGACACACTTTTTGGCTGTTTACAAGCAGATACTGCATTATTGACAGAGAGCTGGTTATCTCCGACATATCCAGCCGAGCAACTATAAAATTGTCCAGAGTTTCAACAAACAACTCACCGGTTTTTATTCCGAACGAGTTGTTGAAATCACCAACCCCTTAGAAAAGGAGTGAAATTATGCAGGAACAAGGACGAAAAGACGACGCAGCAAAAGTTGAGAAAAAAAGCAGCGACCGCCGTAAATTCTTGAAAACAGCTGCTGCTGCTGGTGCCGCTGTTGCAGCAAGCAAGGCTGTCGGTCCGTTTATCCAGACCGCAAAATCCAAAACAACAGTATGGAAAATACAGTCTGTCTGGGATGCCGGAACAACTGGATACACCCTTTTTGAAAAGTGGTGCAAAAGCATCAAGGAGCGTTCCGGTGGTGAACTCGACTTCAAACCATTTCCGGCAAAATCCGTTGCTGCCGATAACAACGCCCTTTTTGAGGCGGTCAAATCAGGTGTTCTCCAAGGTATGCATCCCCTGACCCTGTACTGGGCTGGCAAGATTCCCGCATCGGTGTTTCTCTCTTCCTATCCCGCAGGTCCCGATCATCCAGCGCAGTGGGACATCATGTTCAATGCACTCGGCATGAAAGAAGCTGCTCGCGAAATCTACGCAAAACACGGACTTTTCTATGTCGGTCCCATTCATCATGATGCCAATATTATCCATTCCAAAAAACCGGTTACCTCTCTTGCTGACTTCAAGGGAATGAAACTTCGTGTTCCCGGTGGTATGGTTTCCGAAGTATTCCAGTCTTTCGGGGCCAGCACCGTCTCACTGCCCGGCTCGGATATCTTTCCGGCTCTGGAAAAAGGTACCATCGACGCAGCCGATTATGTGGGCCCGGCAGTCAACTGGGATCTTGGCTTTGCCCAGGTTACCAAATATATCCTGTTTGGCCCTCCAGGCATTATGTCAGTATACCAGGCCGTTGACCTTATGGATCTCACGGTCAACCTCGGTACCTGGAAACGACTTTCTCCGCAATTACAAAAGCTGGTTGAAGAACAGGTTCAGGTTTTTTCTTCTGAACATTTCCTCGGTATCCAGAAGCGTAACGTTGAAGCACTTGCCAAGTTCAAGGAAGCTGGTTGTATCGTAAACCGGATGTCCATGGATGATCTGCGTGAATTCCGCAAGAAGGCTATTCCGATCTGGTTCAAGTGGGCGAAAAAGAGTCCCGGTGCTGCCAAGATCTTCAAGATTCAGCTCGACTACATGATGAACGACTTGATGGGTTACGTCACACCTGACGAAATTAAAGGTTATTCTCTGTAACAGATTCACGGCCTTAATGCAGTAATCGTTAAAAAACAGAGGCCTTTTCAGGCCTCTGTTTTTTTTAACGCAAGTTCACCGGAAGGGAGTTTTAATTCAATGAATGATCAAGCTATAGATTTTGGATTTGTTTTACCACATTGGCTTTATTGGGGCTGGCTGGTAGTGTTCCCCATCACGATGATTCTCATCTGTATTCGCCTTGAAGCTAAAAAAAAGACAAGCAGTCGTGGAGATACAGCTACTGATGATCAGGGCGATTCTTCACTGTCCGAACCAACAAACTGGCTCACGAGAATACTGGACTGGACCAGTGAGTATAGTGGTCAGATGGTTGGATTCTGGACAATCAACGCAGTCTTTTTTTATGCTTATGAAGTAATCGCTCGATACATTTTCAATAAACCAACAATCTGGGTCCATGAGGCATCGTTTCTGCTCTTCGGCATGCAGTACCTGGTTGCAGGGGCGTATGCGTACCTGCACGGTTCCCATGTAGCCGTTGATATTGTTTACAACAAGTTTCCAAAACGAGGTCAATACGGACTTGATATATTTACATCTGTCTTTTCCTATGTTTTCTTTATTACCCTGTTTGCTACATCCTATCGGTTCATGATTGACTCATTCAAAATGAACGAAAGGACGATTGAAACCTGGCAGGTTCACTATTACCCGGTAAAAGCAATGATGTTTCTTGGAGCATTCCTGATTCTCCTGGCAGCTACATCGAAACTTTACAAGGATATCAAAAACTTTAATCAACTGGGTAGAGGTGCATAATCATGGAATCTGCTAAAAACAATACACAAACCGGAAAAAAATCCGGTCTTCTCTGGAGCTTTGTCGTTTACGGCGGGACCTTGATCGTCGCCGCTGCCATTCTGGTTGAATGTATTAACATCATGTTTTACGACCCGTATGGCGACGATTATTTCCTGTTCAGGACTGCGGGGTGTCTTGCAGGATATGATATTTCAACCCTGACCTGGATCATGTTCGGCAGTCTCGTTATCCTGCTGATGACCGGCCTGCCACTGGCCTTTGTCACCGGTGGTCTTGGATGTGTGTTTATCTACATGGTCGGTGACCAGGCAATGCTGAATATTCTGCCCAGCCGTATCTTCCCGATGATGACAAACTCCGATATTTCAGCGATTCCGCTCTTTATTTTCATGGCGGCAATGCTTGAAAAAGCCGGTATCATCGAAGAAATGTTCTCGGCAGTCTATAAATGGATGGGAGGTTTACGTGGTGGTCTCGCTGCGGCAACCATTGTTGCTTCGACAATCCTTGCTGCAATGGTTGGTGTCATTGGTGCCGCTGTTGTAACAATGGGTATTCTGGCTTTACCGGCAATGCTTTCCAGAAATTATGATGAGAAAATTGCCCTTGGTTCAATCATGGCAGGTGGTACCCTCGGTATTTTGATTCCACCGTCAATTCTGGCTATTCTTTATGCCGTTGTTGCCCAGCAGTCAGTCGGTGAACTTTACATGGGCTCTCTGTTTCCCGGTCTGATGCTTTCCGGTATGTACGTAAGCTATGTCCTTATCCGTTCATATCTGAATAAAGACCTCTGTCCGGCAATTCCGAAAAATGAATTAATCAGCCTCTGGGAAAAAATCAAATTGTTAAAAGGGCTTATTGCCCCGATTTTCCTGGTATTCCTGGTTCTTGGCCTGCTTTTCGGCGGTATTGCCACCCCGGTTGAAGCTGCCGGTATCGGTTCCTGCGGCGCAGTAGTTGTGGCAATTATTCAACGTAAATTTTCACTGCTGGTATTGAAGGAAGCATCACTGACGACCCTTAAAGCTGCAACGATGGTGCTCTGGATTATGTTCGGCGCCTCCGTATTCGTCGGCTTTTACATCCTGCAGGGTGGCCAGGCATTTATCACTGATACAATGCTCGGGCTCGGGCTTGGACCATACGGTATCCTCTTTCTGATGATGTTCCTGCTGGTTCTTCTCGGTATGTTCCTGGACTGGGTCGGTATCCTGCTGCTCGCCGTACCGATTTTTGTCCCAATTGTCAAATCACTGACCTTTCCGGGCGTACTTGGTATGCCGGGACCGGCAGCAGAGGATGTTGCGCTCTGGTTCGGCGTTCTCTACCTGGTTAACATGCAGATGTCATTCCTGAGTCCGCCATTCGGATATGCGCTCTTTTATATTCGGGGCGTTACTCCACCGCATATCAAAATGGACACCATCTTCCAGGCATCACTGGTATTTCTGGCCATGCAGTGTATCGGACTGGCTATCTGTATTATCTTCCCGGCCGTTATCACCTACTTTCCATCGCTTATCTATGGTAACTGACGATAACCCGCGAGGATAACAAATCGGAAAGATGATAAACAAAGCCCTGGCAGATACAAGCCGGGGCTTTTCCTTTTAGAAACAAAACCGCCCCTGAGAGGACTATTACCATGCGGATCGTATTGTTCGGGCAGGCTTCTTTTGGCGCCGAAACCCTGCAAAAACTACTTGATCAAAAGGAAAATATTGTCGGCGTCATTACCACAACCGATCCCCCGAACCAGACTCATTCCAATCCGGTAAAACAATGCGCCGAGAGAAATCACATTCCCCTGCTCCAAGCTGATAAGCTCAAAACCCGGGAAACCATCGACTGGGTAACAGATCTCAACCCAGATCTGCTGGTACTCGCCTTTTTCACTTCTTTTGTCCCGCAAGAGATGATCGACTGTGCCACTCATGGAGGAATCAACTACCACCCATCACTGCTTCCCCGGTATCGTGGCGGCTCAGCGATAAACTGGGCAGTCATCAACGGCGAAACAGAAACCGGAGTCTCAATCCATTTTATTGACAGCGGTGTCGATACCGGCCCTGTATTGCTGCAGAAAAAAGTTGTTATTGAACCGGAAGATACGGTCAAATCCGTTTATTTCAATAAATTGTACCCGCTTGGAATTACCATGATGGCAGATGCCGTCCGGATGATCAGGGAAAACAAGATCGCTCCAACCATTCAGGATGAAAGCAAGGCGTCATTCCAACCGGTTATCACCTCTGCAGATACCGTTATCGACTGGAACAAACCAACCAGTATGATTTATAACCTGATCAGAGGCTCAAACCCGGTTCCTGGAGCAGGTTCTTTCGTCAACACGATTTATTGTAAACTGTTTGATTGCTGTCCGGTGGACGGTTGTGGAAAACCTGGTGAGATTCTCGCCATTACCGACGATGGTCTGACCGTCGCCACAGCAGACGGAGCTATCAAGATCAAGGTAATCCAGCAGCCTGGTTCAAAAAAACAACCAGCAGCTGTATTTGCCGAGGCAAACCAACTCACGTGTCAGACTGTTTTCACCAGTAAATAATTTTTTCGATAACGCATTGAACTCATAGGCCCATTCTATCTCATTATTCATGTTAACTCTTCTCCTTACCTATTGCACCATTGGTTCAATCGTAGGAATTCTCGCCGGTCTGCTTGGTGTCGGCGGCGGTCTGGTCATTGTCCCGATGCTTGTCTTTTCTTTTAAAAATCAGGGGATTGAACCTGATATCATCATGCATCTTGCTCTCGGCACCTCACTTGCTTCAATCATGTTTACCTCCATTTCCAGTTTCATGGCACATCATAGACGAGGGGCCGTACGCTGGGATATTTTCAGAAACATTACGATCGGGATACTTACCGGCACCTTTCTTGGTTCCTGTTTTGCATCAATGCTGTCAACCGGTATTCTTACCGTTTTTTTTATTATTTTCCTCTATTTCGTTGCCTACCAGATGCTGAATAACAAGAAGCCGAAACCGTCTCGAAACCTGCCGGGAAAGGCAGGTATGTTCACGGCAGGCAGTATCATCGGAGCTGTTTCAAGCCTGGTCGGCATTGGTGGCGGTTCTCTGTCCGTACCATTTATGGTCTGGTGCAATGTCGTCGTTCACCATGCGATCGGCACGTCGTCCGCCATCGGCCTGCCCATTGCAGTTGCTGGAGCAGCGGGCTATATGGTCAACGGCTGGAAGGCGGCAAACCTGCCGGATTATTCAATCGGCTTTATCTATCTGCCGGCATTGTTCGGCATTGCGGCAGTCAGTGTGCTGACCGCACCACTGGGAGTAAAACTCGCACATAGTCTGCCAGTGGGAAAACTTAAAAAGATCTTTGCCTGTCTGGTAATTATTGTCGCAACAAAACTGCTGATCGGCCTTTTTTAACAGAGACAACAACCGCACTCCCCGGAAGAATGTCGTATGGTCAAAAACCGGCAACCACGCGCACCATACCATCCGCCCGCAATCGGCTGATATGGTGATATGCGCCGCCAAGGGTTTGAGCCAGCAGACCCATTGTTTTCCCAGGCTCGGTTAACGGTCTTGTATCAACCAGAATAGAGCTGATATTGTCCGAGCCAATCCGGGCGGCGATAAGCAGCAACTCATCCATGACTTCCGTAAGACGGCGGCTGGAATCGTACGGCACATTGGCCTCTCCGTCAGACAGAATGACCATCAACGGCCTGATCTCCGGATCTTTTAATCGTTCCGTTCTGATCACCCGCCACCCCTTCATCAAACCATCGGCAAAAGGGGTCGCTCCACCTGTCGGCAATAGACGAAGCTTCTCCCTGGCCAGGGTCAGACTCGAAGTCGGCGGCAGGATCAGCTCTGCCGCTTCATCCCGGAATGCTACCATGCAAACCCGATGTCTTTTTTGATAGGCCTTGGCAAGAATGGCAAGTACCGCTCCCTTGGCCGCCTTGATCCGGACAAAACTTCCATCTCCCATTGAATCAGAGGAATCGACCACAAAGACAATCAGGGTCTTTTGCGGTCGCTGGTACACCTTTTTTCTGAAATCTTCCCTGGTAATCTCCAGCGACCGGCCGGACATCAGGCCACGCCCTCGAACAAGCGCAGCACGAATAGTAGCGTCGAAAGCAATATCGAAAGACCGCTCTCCCTCTCTCACCGGTGAAGAGCGAATAAAACGCCCCGAAAATGCCGTTGTTTTACCTGTTTTCTTTCGGCCTGCACGGGCACTTTCCACCCGCAGATTTTCAATTTCAAGATCTTCGATACAGATCAGTTCATCGGCATCAAAGACCGCTTTTTTTTTTCTTCGATAAAAGAAAAAATCATATCGACATTGGATGCAGCATTGGCCCCCGGTACCTGCTCCGACAGATCATCCCATTGATCATCATATTCACCAGCAGTCAGATTGTCAGGACTCGTTTCCCGGCTGCCACTGTATACACCAGAGAGGATTTCCTCGAGCTTTTCTTCAAGCAGAGCAGGCGTTGCCAGCGGAATATTGGTTATCCTGTGTAACAGCACAAACCGCGCTGCCTCGGCAACGTGCTCCGATGTAATCTCATCTTCCTCAACAAAAGCGGCAATGGCCCGTGCTGTCTTGATAATGGCAATATCAGCCCGATGCCCCTGTACTTCAACACCGGCTGACATCTGCACTGCAAGCTCTATCATTTCCTGAGTAACAGCAATGTGATGAAGTGCGTTTCTGGCAGAACGCACCTGCTCCGCGATAAGCCCCTCATCTGGAGCCCATTCCGAAACAAATCTCTCCGGATTGAGATCAAAAGCAATTCGCCGGCTGACAATACGCTGACGCTGTCTGGGATCATCGACACTGACGACAGCAAGACTGAGTCCGAACCGATCAAGAAATTGTGGACGTAATTCTCCTTCTTCCGGATTCATAGTACCAACGAGCATGAAACGTGCGGGATGCATATGTGAGATCCCTTCCCGCTCGATCACATTTACACCCGAAGCAGCCGCATCGAGCAGAATATCGACCAGATGGTCATCAAGCAGATTGACTTCATCTACGTAGAGAATTCCCCGATTGGCTGCAGCCAGCAGGCCCGGTTCAAAGTCACGCACACCGGTTTTCAATGTCTTTTCAATATGGAGTGTACCGACCACCCGGTCCTCAGTCGCCGACAGGGGTAGTTCCACAAGCGGCATTGACCGGGTCTCAGAAGGGAGATCATGGTCCTTTTCATACCGGCTGGCACACGCATCACACATCAGATGCGGCTTGGTCGGTGAACAATGGTAGGGACACCCCGTAACTACTTCTATATCTGGCAAAATCTGGGCCAGTGCCCGAACCGCTGTTGATTTTCCGGTCCCTTTATGACCACTTATCAAAACACCACCAATGGTAGGGTCAACTGCATTAAGCAGCAGACAGGATTTCATTTTTTCCTGTCCGATCAGCGCTCCAAACGGAAATATATATCTTTTCAGCATACACTCTCTTTATTTTTATTTGAAATTCATTGATAATACCAAGACAACAACAAAACCATACCGGAAATCGGCCTAGAAGAGTACTCAATTATACCGGATATTCCAATAGAAAACGTATCTTGTGAACCGTTTTCTCAGAACCTGATTTCCGGTTCATGACTCCTGTATAACAGCAAGCACATAAACGGACAAAAGCTTTGTTATTAAATCCTTGCCGGGTTAACGTTTTTCCTCTTTAGCCGGTTTATCATTACCGAAAGACAGTATGTGTCTGTCATAAAATCATCAAAAAGGAAGAGAGACGACGATCTGGCCTCAGTTATCAGAAAAATACCATAACAGACTTCATGCAAGGAGAGATATAACAAATCTCTTCCTGATAACAGGACTGGCTGTCTCTCGCACCAGTCAGTATGGTCTCTCGACCTGCCGACTTGAAGACCCTGTTTTTGCTATGCCAATTCAACAAGTTATATGATTTTTTACTTGATTTCCCAGCTATTCTGTTTTATCTTGCAGATACAGGTGGCGTGTGGTTCAACCCTCATTGCTCAATCCGAGAAACAGGAGGTGCCTCATGCAGATCTCTCACATTCTTCTTCCCGTCGACGGCTCCATCTATTCAGACCATGCAATCAAGTATGCAATCTATTGTTCAAAACTCGCCGGTGCCCGTATTACTATCGTTAATTGTTACGAGTGGCAGGGATTTGAACTTGAAATGTCGTCTCTGGTCATAGAAGATCTCAAGAAAAAGCTTGAGAAACAATCTGCAGAAATACTGGAGGAAACATCCCGGCTCCTTGAACAGGAAGGGATTGAACATGATCAACGGTTCCTGGTAGGCTCCCCCGGAAAGATACTCTATGATCTGGCCGCATCGAAAGAATTTGACCTGATCATTATGGGATCACACGGTCATTCCGATATTGCCGGTCTGTTTCTGGGTAGCGTTACACATAAAGTACTGAACAAGCTCCATTGTCCAGTGCTCGTTGTACCATAGTCCCATCACAACCTCACAAGAGACCGACCGCCCAGCCATCAAGGGGGAAAAGACCACACACACCTGTGCCCCCCGGCTCTCGTTTACTTCACCGGTTGAGCGCAGGTTTTTTTATAATATTCGTAATACGAGGCTGCCGATCCCGGCTTGAACCAAAGAAAGTCTTTCAGCCAAACGATAGCTGAGATCGACATCACGGCCCTCAACGTATGGTCCCCGGTCGGCGACAACGGCCTGCACTTTTTCTCCCGTCTGCGGGTTTTCAAGCTCTACCCTGGTACCAAGCGGTATTTCTTTATGGGCAATGGTATTTCCATACATATCAAATGATTCACCATTGGCCATTGGGCGTCCGTGGTGATATTCGCCATACCAGCTCGCCACCACCATTTCCGGCTCCGGCTTCTCCGGAACCGGAATACGAAGCTGCTGACCAGGCATCAATCTCCTCGGATCAGAAATAGCATTAAGTTCCATGATATCGTTTGGGTCCACATGGTATTTTTTCACCGCCATCTCCCAGATCGTATCACCCGGCTGTACCGTATGAATAATTTCGTTTGCGGATGTGGCAGTCTCATCACGTGCAACAACGACCGGTTTCGTGGTTTCATGCTTTTTGGCAAGCTGTTCCTCAAGTACTGAATTGAAGGTCTTCCCGACATCAATGGTCTTCCCTTCCTTGAGAAACCAATTGCCATTCCTGCTCGATCTGCCTACCGCAGACGAATTGTTCTGCCTGATTGTCTGCCAATCGGTACCAAACATGCTGGTTACTGCAGCAATGGTATCACCTTTCTGAACGGTATATTCCATCTATCTTGTATCGTAATAATTGTTTTGTATCCTGTCATTCCGCCGAATCGTTTACATGCCCCGATGATCTGATTATATCGGCAACTCAACGCTCCTCCTTAAAGAAAAAAAGACCGACAGGAACACTCCCATCGGCCTTTTTTCTTTCATTGAGGTTTCAGGTTCAATACTCAGTCAAATGATTGAATTCGGCATTTTCCACCCATTCATCAGGTCTGCTGACAAATTCAATAATTCCTTCAAGCAGACGACAATGCCGTTTTTCTTCTTCGGCGACCAGCTTTAAAAATTCCTTCTCCTTTGCATCCGAGGTCTTGTCAGCCTTTTCGACAAAAAATGCATACGCCTTTTCTTCCCATTCAAGGGCTTGACGATACGCATCAACCTGCTCGGAATCACTTGCAACATCAATATTTCCCTTCTCTTTCATTGCCGCAAATATATTTTTGGATTCAGCCATAATATCGACAGCCGCATAATCCATATCCTGCTTTTCAGCCATCCCCTTAAACAGGTTGAAATGTTTTGCCTCTTCATTGGCAAGATAGGTGAAAATCTGCTTCAACCCTTCATTCCGGGCCCCTTCAGCAAGCTCCCGATAAAATCGTTCACCATCTTCTTCCATCTTCATTGCAAATTCGAATACACTCATCTTTGTTCTCCTTTTTGTTTTCTGTCAAAGACACCCCCAACGTCCTTTTGCAACGATACACATGTGAGATCTTGACCATAATTCTCTCAACGAAGCCAAGGTACCACTATACCGAACTCATTTCAAGCAAACGACTGGAGAAATTCTGTTTGTAAAAAAACGAATAACAGCTGACCGATTATCGGACCGGCTTGGTATCAGGTGCTGCAATACGTACCCTGTCTCACTGAAACAGCGTTTTTTCACCTTCGGACAATTTTTCCATTGTTAACAAAAATACGAATAGTCACAGTGACTTCAAAACTCCCTTTCATAAAGAACAATACGATATTCTACCCCAAAATAATATTCCACGAAACAGATCTGGCTTCCAATAGTCGTAATAAAACTGGTCTTACCACAGCTTTTATTTGTTTTTCTTACTATTTTTATCAAAATCTGGTAAGTTCAGTTTGTTTATAGTAACATCAGGAGAACTCGCTATAATCGAGCAAGATCTCAAAAAGAACGTACAGGAGAAGAAAATGGGTACCGATATCTACTCAGAAGCACTTGAATATCACCGATCCGGCAGAAAGGGAAAAATTGAAGTTGTGGTCACAAAGCCATTTTCTACCCAGAAAGACCTCTCTTTGGCATACAGTCCAGGTGTCGCCCGTCCCTGCCAGGAGATAGCTGAAAATGATGAAAAAGCATACGAATATACGGCCAAAGGAAGACTGGTCGCCGTTATCTCAAACGGTACTGCGGTCCTTGGACTTGGCAATATTGGCGCGATCGCCGGTAAACCGGTAATGGAAGGAAAAGGCGCACTTTTTAAAAAATTTGCCGATATTGATGTTTTCGACATCGAGGTCTCAACAGAAGACCCCGATGAATTTATCAGAACCTGTGAGTTGATCTCTCCAACATTTGGCGGTATCAACCTTGAAGACATCAAGGCTCCAGAATGTTTTTATATTGAGGAAACCCTGAAAAGCCGTGTCGACATTCCGGTCTTCCATGATGACCAGCATGGAACAGCCATCATTACCGCTGCAGCCTTTCTCAACGCCCTGGACATCACGAAAAAAGACATCAAAAAAGTCAAAGCGGTGTTCAACGGCGCCGGAGCGGCAGGTCTTGCCTGCGCCCAGATGTTCGTCGATCTCGGACTCGACAAAAACAACTTGATTATGTGCGACTCCCGCGGGGTTATTTATCAGGGTAGAGAAGCGTCAATGAATCCATACAAAGAACGCTTTGCAGCCGACACCGAACTGCGAACTCTCAGTGAGGCGTTAGTCGATGCTGATATTTTCTGTGGTGTCAGTATTGCCGGAGCCCTGACGAAAGAGATGGTTCAATCCATGGCAGAAAAACCGGTTATTTTCGCATTGGCCAATCCTGAACCGGAAATTTCCTATCCCGATGCCATTGCCGCTCGTTCCGACTGTATCATGGCAACCGGCAGAAGTGATTACCCAAACCAGGTAAACAACGTTCTCTGCTTTCCCTTTCTGTTCAGGGGAGCCCTTGACGTCCGGGCCAAAGCTATTAACAAGGAAATGAAAATAGCAGCCGTCAGAGCTATCGCAGCGCTCGCCAGAGAAGAAGTCCCCGATCGCGTATTGCGGGCATATGGAACCGAACGTCTCGAATTTGGTCCGGAATACCTGATTCCGACACCGTTTGATCCACGTGCCCTGCTGAGAATAGCACCAGCCGTTGCCAAAGCAGCAATGGCCAGTGGAATAGCCAGAAAGCCATTGAAAGACCTTGAGAAATACACAGAACACCTGGAAGCCACTCTCGGCATGTCCAAGGCTATCCTTCGCTATGTCACCAACAGGATTAAACAGGATCCGGTCCGGGTTGTTTATCCGGAAGGAACCAACCGTAATGTGGTCAGGGCTGCGATAAGGGTCATGGAAGAAAACATCGCAACCCCGGTACTGCTTGGAGAGCGGCAAGAGATCGAAACACTGCTCCAATCCAATGGGATCACAAACCATTCAATGGAGATTATTGATCCAGTCACGGAATTTGAAAACTATGAACATTACGCCGAAGAATTTCATAGAATGAGGCAGAGAAAAGGGATCACCTTGCCTTATGCACGAGATCTTATCCGCAAGGACACCGGTTATTTCGGAGGAATGATGCTCAGCACCGGAGAAGTCGACTGCATGATCTATGGACAGGCAATGCCCTACCCGAACGCAATCAGAAGATTATTGACCTGTGTTGGCAGAACCAGAAAACAGAAAACCGTCGCCTCGGTTTATATGATGGTTTTCAAGAACCGCACCCTGTTCTTTGCCGATACAGCGGTCAATACCAACCCAACGGCAGAACAGCTTGCAGAAATAGCCCTTTCCGTCGCTGACTTCGTCGAAGGATTCGATTTTACACCTAAAATTGCGATGCTGTCCTATTCCAATTTTGGATCGGCAAAAACTGAAGATGCACGCAAGGTTTCACGGGCAACCGCCCTGGTCAAAGAAGCCGTGCCGGATCTTGAAATAGATGGGGAGATGCAGGCGAACATCGCTTTTAACACCAGTCTCAGAGAAGATATTTTTCCATTCTCCAGTCTCAAGGGTGAACCAAACATCCTGATATTCCCTGACCTCAACGCCGCCAATATTGCCTACAAGCTCTTTATGCGTCTTGGAGAAGTTGATACCCTTGGCCCGATCCTTGTCGGACTCGACAAGTCAGCCCATGTCATAGAACGCGGTGCAAACTCGGACAGTATTTTTGCACTGACGACTCTGGCGGCCCTCAAAGCCCGCCAGAACATGGTTGGTTCACATCACTATTGATATGTTTTCAACATAATCAACGGCATCCGTCCTGCACAGATCCCGGTACTTGTGATACCATGAGTTTGCAAATTTCAATGAAACAACGAGCGGCTCCAGCCGCTTTAAGAAACTACTCAATAGCAAACCGGTCATCAGGGTCGTTTTCAAAATGATACTCAAAATACTCCTGAATCATTTCTTTTGTCAATTCTCCTGAAATGATACAAACATATCCCCGAGTACAAAAGTGTGTTCCCCGATATCGTTTCCTCACATTCGGAGATTCTTCAAAAAGGTTCCGCGACACCCGCACCTTGACGTTGTAAACTATACCAGACGGCAAAATATCGGTGGAACCAGGAAACGCAGATTGTAAACCTCATTCTTGCTGACAGTACCATGCAGCATCTGAATACAGATTCCTCACCGGTTTGCCAAACGGGAGCTTTCATCCGCAAGGCAACATTTCTCTGCAATAGGTATGGACCGTTCGTACCCCTCAAGGAGGCTATTCTATAGTACGTTATCTGCCCGTTCTGGTATATGCCATGCCAAAACACCGTACAAAAATGGCTAGCAAAATACTGCCCGCCTGAACCGGCGTTTTGACCTTTTTCAAAAACAACAGTAAAAAGAGACCGCCTCGCTTGTGCCAAGATCATTTGTGGTATATTTCCTTCTTGACAAAAGAAGGCATCGCACCATAACCCTGTTTTTTGTATGATAGTGTCGGGAATTTTGTATACAAGCACTGATGCAACAATATATTTTTTGTGAAAGGTAAAAAGAGAGGAAAGGCAATGACGGTCAGAAATGAAATTCGATTGACAGCATATACCAAAGGCGGGGGCTGAGCGTCAAAGATAACTCCGGGGGACCTGGAGGATACCTTGCGAGATCTCGATTTTCCCGGTGATGACTCTGTGCTGGTCGGTAAGGAAACAGCGGATGATGCCGGCGTCTATAAAGTGAATGAGGATCTGGCTCTTGTCCAGACGGTGGACTTCTTCACTCCCGTAGTCGATGATCCGTATGATTTCGGCAGGATTGCCGCTGCCAACAGTCTTTCGGATGTATATGCCATGGGAGCTCTTCCGAAAACAGCCATGAATATAGTTGCCTATCCGGTCAACACCCTGCCGCTTGCAATCCTGAAGGAAATTCTTGCCGGCGGAGCAGCTGTCCTTCGTCAGGCGGGAACGGTTCTGCTTGGCGGCCATAGCATCGAAGATGAAGAGTTGAAATATGGACTGGCGGTTACCGGCTATGCCCATCCTGAAAAAATCTGGAAAAATCAGGGACTACAGGCAGACAGCTGTCTGATACTGACCAAAGCGCTCGGCACAGGTATTCTTAATACGGCAATAAAGGGAGGGATAGCAACACGAGCCGAGATAAGGAAGGCAACTGAGACAATGGCCACTCTCAACAAGGCTGCCGCCGAGGTACTTGCTACTTGTACCGTTACTGCCTGTACCGATGTTACCGGTTTCGGGCTGCTTGGTCATCTCTGTGAAATGATTGCCGGAACCGGCTGCGGAGTGGAAATACAGACTGCCGCTCTTCCGGTGTTATCCGGAGCGTATCAGTATGGATCAATGGGATTGGTACCGGTGGGTGCACACCGTAATCGGGAACACCGGCAGCATATGATCGTTTCCCCAAAAGACCTGGATCCGGTGATACGGGATATCCTTTTTGATCCACAAACTTCAGGTGGGTTGCTCTTTGGCTGTCAGCAAAAGGATGCTGACCGGATTGTTGCCCGACTCCATAACACCGGCGTAGAAGAAGCCGCTGTTGTCGGCACGGTAACAACGGTTGATGAAAAAATTTATCTTGTTTGAATCTTATGAGTAATCGTGAACAGATCAGAACAAAAGAAATTGACGCGCGGGGGCTTGTCTGTCCAGAACCTGTTTTACGAACACGAAGAGTTATTGCCGCGGAATCTCCAGCGGCATTTAACATACTGGTCGATAATCCTGCCGCCGAGGAAAATGTCATTCGTTTTCTCTCTTCCCAAGGCTACGACGCAAAATCCATACCCATAGGTAAAGAGTTTCGTATCTTCGCCAGCTCTGTTGCAGCAACCGGAAAGCAGACCGTCTCCCGTACAGCAATTATACCATCTTCCGAATCGAAGAAAATCCTGGTATTGATTGCTACAGACCGGATGGGACAGGGAGATGACAGACTTGGCAAGAAATTGCTGGAGACCTATATAAAGACCTTGAAAGAACTGGGATCTTCACTCTGGCAGCTTATCTTTGTTAATGGCGGAGTCAGGCTTACCTGCGACGATTCGGCAGTACTGCCCGCGATAAAGGAATATGAAGCCGCCGGTGTGGTGGTACTCTCCTGTGGGACCTGTATGGAGCATTTTGGCCTTACGGGCAAGAAAGCAGTCGGGGGCTTGACCAATATGCTCGATATCGTTATGGCAACGCAAAATGCAGACAAGGTGATCACGATACATTGATCATTGCGCTTTTTGCCATTTCTTTCGATGATTTGACAAAAAGGCCTTTTTGGTCGTTTTTTATCCTTTCTCCTCTATAACCACTGAAATCAAGGCAGAAAAGCCCTTTCCTGATTGCAAGCCCCGATGGTTTCTCCTTTGTCGACAGAATCTGCTGGGATGTTTTTAATGAAAGCACAGATCTTACGAGCCAGGAGGAACGTTACCGGAACCGTTTTGGCTATCTGCCGGAGACAGTGCTTGCAGACCAGCTTTACGGTGCTCGCGATAATAGAGGGTTTTCTGAAGGATTCAGGTATCATATAAAGGAGATGTTGACCTGTAAAAAAGCGTGAAGAATGGAAACGTTCCCACAATTAGTGCCGGCCCCCATATACAGGAAAAAAACATATGAAATTTTGGAAGGAACGCTGGCTGCGAGAAAAGGCATATCCTTTTTAAAACCATCTACAAAACATCATGATTTTAAAAAGGATATGCCGAAAGACAACGGTCAGGCGAAAACCTGAGGCGCACACAAAGAATATTTGTTATCACTCAGGAGCCAGTTCTCTTCTGAATTCGTCTATCAACTCCTTGGTCATATTCTTTTCCAGAGCAGGCCAGGTGGAGGCTACGGCTTTCATGATTGGGGCAAGTTCTTCTTTTGTGTAGGTGAATACCTGAACACCTTTTTCTCTGAGAAGATCCATATATTTTTCATCGGTCTCTTTTGCCTTTTCAATACTTTGGACCGTGGCACGGGAAAGAATTTCCTGAATCGCTTTCTGATCTGCAGGTTTTATTTTTTCCCATGTTTTCTGGGACATCATAAAGTTGATAACTTCTGTGGAATAATTGGTCATATACCAATATTTTATAACGTCGCCAAGGGCTGTGTATGCGGCAGCAACGGGAAAACCATCAACACCATCAACGATGCCGGTCTGAATAGCCTGAAAAACATCTGCATACGGTATGGTTACAGTCTTGTAGCCCATGGCTTCGGCAGCCAGCTTGTAGACGTCCATATTGGGGATGCGAACCAGGACTCCCTTCTGGATGTCAGGGTTAAGAGGCTCTATTACCGGTTTTGTGCTACCGATACCAATCATTCCCTCAATGTAAAATCCAAGAAGTTTCACTCCGAGTTGATTATTTAACTCACTCATTTTGCTAAATAACCAGCCATCGGTAGCAAATACTTTTTTCGCATCTTCATAGGAGGCTACATAGCCGTTGATGTAACAGAGCTCCAAGCGCGGGTCGAATTGGCTGGGAACAGAGAGGCAACCCAGATCAATGGTGCCACGGATTAATTCCTCATAGGTCAAAGTGTAGTCACCAAGTTGGTTGGCAGGGTATATCTTGACTTCTATTCGTCCCTCGGTTTTCTCGGTAATTTCTTTTGCGATTTCATGCATCAGAAGCGTTGCCGGATGATCTACTGCGTGCTGGCCAGCAAATTTGAGAATCATTTCGGGTTTTGCAAATGCATTTGTGCATGGTGCAACAATCGCTAAAATAAGAATTGAATAAAGGATAGCTTTTGTTTTCATAAGCATGAGTATGGTCTCCTCTTAAATAGGTTCAAAATACAGCTGGTCCGTGATCCGTGCAGAAAATGGTGGTGTGATCTTCAAGGCTCCTTTTTTGATGTTTATGTTTCAGTTTAAATAGTTGTTTTCTGCCCAATCCCCGCTTTAGTTGCAAGAGTAATGGCGAGATCCGCAGTTACCAGATCCTGAACAGCAATGCCGACTGTTTTAAACAAGGTGATTTCCTGATCATTTTCTCTACCGGGAATCTTTTCGCAAACCAATTCTCCGAGTTCACCGTAAAGATGCTCAGGAGTAATCAATCCCTGATTAATGGGTTGTGTCAAATCCCCGGCTTCCGCCAGGCATCCCTCCCTCTGATCAACTATGACTTTTGCTCTTTGTATCGTTTCCGGTGGAATTTCAGCCATATCAGTTCGATATGCACCTACCCCGTTGATGTGGGTTCCTTTTTTGACAAAACTGTCTTTAAATACGGGAACTTGAGATGAGGTTGAAGTGCAGATAACATCCGCTTGCGATAGCGCTTCTTCCTGAGAATCCGCTACTATAATTTCAAGATCAAGTTTTTTGCTCATGGTGGCGGCATATGCTTCGGCCCGATCCCTTTGCAGATCCAGTACATAGGCCTTTTTTATATCCCGTACGGAGCAGACAGCTTCCAGCTGGGTCCGGCCTTGTGCACCAGTCCCTATTATTGTTGCAACCTGAGCATCTTTTCTGGCCAGAAGAGCGGTTGCAAGGCCGGAAACGGCACCGGTTCGCATCGCGGTTATAACCTCTCCGTCCATCAGGGCAACGGGGGCACCAGTCGTTGAATCAAAGAGCATCACCATAGCGTGGATGAATGGCAGGCCTTTTGCCGGATTATCCCTGTTTATCATCACCGTTTTTATGCCAACTCTCGAGATCGCTGAAGAATAGACAGGCATGAACAGTGCACCGCCGTTATCCGGCTGCATATCGATGCCGGTTCTCAGAGGAACGTCAACCTCATGATTGTAAAGAGCGGCAAATGCATCTTTCATTGCATCAATACATGCAGGCATTGTGAGAATTTCTCTCAGCTCATTTCCACACAGGACGAGTAGTGTATTCTCTTTCATCATATCCTCCATAGAGCTCTCAGCGTAATATGAAACCATTTTTCAGAGGGTCTGCTGGATCTATCAGCAACTGAGCCATACCATGTATCCAGGCATTACCTTCGACTTGGGGGATTACCGCCTGGTGAGGGCCGAAGGTGGTCGTTTCTACAACACTACCTGTAAAAACCGATCCCAGGATCGATTCAATTGTCATTGTCTGGCCAATTTTCAGATCTCCCTTGGCATGATGGATTGCCATTCTTCCTGCTACCCCTGAACCTGTGGGGGATCTGTCCACTTCACCATCAGCAAAAATGCACACATTGCGACTATCAATTCCCGGTGTTATGGCAGGGCCGACAAAAATAGTACCGTATAAAAAGGAAAGATCTTTCTCAAAAGGGTGTTCAATTTTGAAATTTTCCATGACCGCCTTTTTGACCGCTCTGCCGATCTCTATCAACCTGGAATATTCCTCGGGAATCATCTCTACACCACAGGACTTTGCATCAACGTAGGCATAGAATGCACCGCCAAAGCCGAGGTCAAAACGTATCCGACCTATTCCGGGCACAGTCACGTTCTGATCTAACATGTTCGCAAATGAGGGGACGTTATGAAAGCGCACATTTTGAACTTTGCCGTTCCGGCATTCCGCGTAGGAAGTGACAACACCTGATGGAACCTCGATTTTCAATACGGTCTCGGGATATTGCATTTCAACGGCTCCGGTTTCCAGCATGACCTTGGTCAGGGCAATAATCGCATGACCACACATGGTGCTGTAGCCTTCGTTATGCAAAAAAAGAACGGAAAAATCGGTGCCTTCAGTACAGGGGGGCATGACCACGGTACCGTATTGATCGGCATGGCCTCGCGGCTCAAACATCAATGCTGTTCTCAGGTGATCATAATGTTTTTTCATATACTGTCTGCGCTTAAGCACCGTGTCTCCCTTTATTTCAGGGAGACCACTTAAAATTATCCGCAACGGTTCTCCGCCGGTGTGTGCATCCAGGACAGAAATATTCAACCAGCCCTCAGGTGGACTCCAGTTTTCTATCTGGTTGAGTTTACTTTTCATATCACTTATTTTTGTCACCAGTGCTGATGATTGTTTGGGAACCTCTGTTTCTCAAACGATGTTATTATACACTTTTGTGTATTATTGGAAACAGCTTTTCTCAAAATAATCGGATTTTTCAGTAGCAAAATGGTAGATTGGCAGATGAAGTCGTCATTGTCAGACACTGTCTTTTGAAGTTGAAAATCATGAATATCTTTAAAAATCAAGAATGTACGGCAACTCTATAGTGAATTGTATTTTATGATAAGAAACAGATGTGGAAGACGAGAACATCCAGGGATCAATGTAACTTCACGAACTGATAAGGCCGTTATAACATGAAAGAAAAAAGCAATTCTAAAGAGAATGCTCCGCACTTCACTTCTGCAAAAAAGAGCGCAATAAAAGCATCAAAGCAGCTCAGTACACGGGTTCGCCAACTTCGTAAAGAAATGGGAGCCAGTCAGAGAGAGCTGGCTCAATTATCCGGAATTTCTTTTTCAGCTATTTCTAAGATAGAAAACAATCAGTTATCACCAACCTATGACAGTCTGGTTCGACTCGCCAATGGTTTTAACTGTGACATAACAGACCTCTTTAATGAGTCCCGGCTGGAGGCTCCGCTTGGCAGGCGCAGCATCACCCGTAAAGGCGAAGGCCATCTGTACAGGACGAACAACTATTCCTACGAACTTTTATGCAATGACATCTCTCATAAAAAGATCGTTCCTCTCAGGGTAGTAGTGAAAGCGAAAACAACTCTGGAATTCGGACGTTTTTCTAAACATGAGGGAGAAGAATTTATCTTTGTCATTTCCGGCACTGTCGAGGTACACACTCAGTTTTTTCAGCCGGAAATACTGCAACAGGGAGACTGTATTTATTTCGATAGTACCATGGAGCATGCCTGTATCAACAAAGGTGATGAAGATGCCGAGATTATATGGATAGCCACCAGCTCAAGTGCTGTCGAGAACAGTATCAGAAAGCAGAAACATCAGAAGCATCAGATCAAATCATAACTAATTGATTTACTATGACTTTGAACAGTTTACTGCAATGGAGGCTCTTTTTTTACTGAAAACGGCACATGTAAGGATCTCCGGCAAAGCCGGGGGAAGCCTGAAAGAAATCAGTAAGACACCAGTCATTGCCGCAAACGGCCTCGAATTTCGCAGAAAAAGAACCGAGCCCTGGCTTGCGCTATCTGATCAGGGGGCATTCCCCAAAGTCATCCTCCATGCATGAAAGACCGGTCCTGTTCAGCAAACGGTTCAGATTGTGGATCGCTCCGCTCACACCAGCGCCCCCTATCCGTTATCTTTTCCAAATATCTATATCAATCTGGCCACGCAATTCAGGATAATCCTCAGCGTGAAAGGTTGGTCTCTGGCCCGCTTTTTTCTGAGTTAAATAGTCGTTGGTCAACTTCACTACCGTGCCGGATAACAAGACAATCGCGACCAGGTTAATTGTCGCCATTAATCCCATTGAGGCATCCGCCGCATTAAAAACGGTCGCAACCTGCTGAACCGCGCCCCACACTACCATACCCAGCAAAGCACAGCGTAAAATGGTGAAACCAACCTTATTCCCGGCTCCTAAATAGGTGAGCGCATTTTCTGCATACGAATAGTTGCCGATAATCGAGGTAAAGGCAAAAAACAAAATGGCAATGGCGACAAAGTGCATACCCGCCGCACCAATGTGCATTGACAGCGCCTGTTGTGTTAATTCAATACCCGTTAAACCTGATCCAGGCTCCAGGAGTCCGGATAACAAAATCACCAGAGCTGTTGCCGTACAAATCAGCAGCGTATCTATAAACACCCCCAGTGCCTGGACAAACCCTTGTGACGACGGATGATGTGGCACAGGCGTTGCCACCGCGGCAATATTGGGAGCCGACCCCATTCCGGCCTCGTTGGAAAACAAACCCCGCTTGACACCGTTCAGCATCGCGGCCGCAATACCGCCGGTAACGCCGCCGACAGCTTCCTGCAAACCAAACGCACTTTTAAAAATCAACGATAAGACATGAGGGACAGCGGTGATGTTCATAACCAATATGACAATGGCTAACAATAAATACAAAATTGCCATCACCGGAACGACAATCTCAGCGACACGGGCAATATTGCGAATTCCTCCAAAAACCACCAAAGCGGTAACAGCAGCAATAGCAATGCCAACAGAGAGTTTATTAAAACCGTAGGCATTGTTTAAAGCGGAAGAAATCGAATTTGCCTGCACGGCATTAAACACCAGACCAAACGAAAGAATCAAAGCCAGCGAGAATAATACCGCAAAAAAACGTGAGTTTAACCCCTGAGCGATATAAAAGGCCGGACCACCTCGGTAAGTCCCCGATTCATCTTTGATTTTATAAAGCTGTGCCAGGGTACTCTCTGAATAAGCAGTTGCCATACCGACCAAGGCCACCATCCACATCCAAAAAAGGGCACCAGCACCGCCCAAGTACAAGGCCACGGCAACACCAGTCAAATTGCCTGTACCAACACGGGAAGCCAACGAGATGGTCAACGCTTGTAACGGGGTAATACCCGACTGATCCGTTCCCTCCTTATCAAAAACGGAGGTGAACAATTCCTTAAAATGGAGAAACTGTAAGAATTTCAGCCGCAGGGTGAAAAAGATACCGACGGCAAGCAAACCGTAGATAAGCACATACCCCCAGAAAATCGTATTTAAAAAACTAATGACACTATCAATGATTATCATCATCTTACCTGTAAATTGAAATGATTGGGAAACAGACAACATTTGGCCCCTGTCTGACCCTCATTATCTTAATTATCATTATAAGTCAACATTGTTCGGGGACGTGAGAAGCAAACAACTTTCCGGGACGGTAATACTGCTGATTTGGTTCTCAGAAAGAGAGATACGCAGGAGAATGTGTTCCGTTTCCAGAGTATACCATTAAAGACATGGTTAAAAAAAAAGTTGGAAGAAGAAACACGTTCCCACAATCAGTGCCGGCCCCCACATACAGAAAAAAACATATGAAATTTTGAAAGGAACACTGGCTGTGAGAAAGGGCATATCCTTTTTAAAACCATCTACAAAACATCATGATTTTAAAAAGGATATGCCGGCAGCCTGCCAGAAAAAGTATTTGTCAGAAAACCCCTCCGAAGTGAACAATACCCTCAGTCCAGGCTGCTTCAGCCGGTAACCGTTATAAAAAAACGACTATGCCCGGCAATCAAAACGGTCGGCATTCATCACCTTGGCCCATGCGGCAACAAAGTCATGGACAAATTTTTCTTTATTATCATCCTGGGCATACACTTCAGCGTAGGCACGCAGAATCGAATTTGAACCAAACACCAGATCGACCCGGGTTGCAGTCCATCTCACCGCATCTGTTCGACGGTCTCGTATTTCATAGAGATTTTCTCCGGTTGACACCCATGTATTCCCCATATCGGTAAGATTGACAAAAAAATCATTGCTGAGAACACCCACCTGGTCGGTAAACACCCCATGCCCTGTATTCCCGTAATTGGTGCCAAGGACACGCATACCACCGATAAGAACGGTCATTTCCGGGGCTGTCAGACCCAGCAACTGGGTACGATCCAGCAGCATCTCTTCGGGGCTGACCACATAATTTTTCTTGAGCCAGTTCCGGTAACCATCATGTACAGGTTCCAACACGTGAAAAGACGCACTATCTGTCATTTCCTGGGTGGCATCACCACGACCCGCGAGGAAAGGTACCAAGACCTCAACCCCTGCGGCTTTTGCCGCCTGTTCAATACCAAGGTTCCCGGCAAGAACGATGACATCGGCAAGGCTTGCCCCGCTCTCTTCAGCAAGAGGAGCCAGCACGGCGAGCACCTTGTCAAGCCGCTCCGGTTCGTTGCCCTGCCAGTCTTTCTGCGGTGCAAGACGGATACGGGCACCATTGGCACCACCACGCATGTCCGAACCTCGAAAGGTTCTGGCACTATCCCAGGCGGTGGCAACCATTTCAGCAATGCTCAGGCCAGAGGCGGCAATTTTCCCTTTGACCGCACGAACATCATAATTCGTTGGTCCCGCTGGAACCGGGTCCTGCCAGAGCAAGTCTTCCCGTGGAACGTCCGGACCGATATAACGACTCTTCGGCCCCATATCACGATGGGTGAGCTTGAACCAGGCTCTGGCAAAGACTTCGGAAAAATATTCAGGATCCTGATAAAACCGTTCGGAAATCTTTCGATATTCAGGATCCATCTTCATGGCCATGTCAGCATCGGTCATCATGATATGACAGCGCAGCGATGCATCTTCAACATCGGCAGGTTTGTCTTCATCCTTGAGGGCCACGGCCTCCCACTGCCAGGCACCTGCGGGACTCTTCTTCAATTCCCAATCATAATTTAACAACAGAGCAAAATATTCATTATCCCATCGTGTGGGGTTGGTTGTCCATGCCCCTTCAAGTCCACTGGAAACCGTATCACGACCAACGCCCCGTTTTGTGGTATTCATCCAGCCAAAGCCCTGTTCTTCAAGACCGGCACCTTCGGGTTCTGCTCCCAGCAACCCGGCATCTCCGTTACCATGAGCCTTGCCCACAGTATGACCGCCAGCAGTGAGAGCAACCGTCTCTTCATCATTCATGGCCATACGGGCAAAGGTGGTTCGCACATCACGAGCCGTTTTGAGGGGATCAGGTTTACCATCAACTCCTTCGGGATTCACATAGATAAGTCCCATCATCACTGAAGCCAGAGGATTTTCAAGATCACGTTCACCGGAATACCGGCTGCCTTCACTGGAGCTTGGTGCAAGCCATTCCCGTTCCGAACCCCAATAGATATCTTTTTCAGGATGCCAGATATCCTCACGGCCAAAACCAAACCCAAAGGTTTTCAACCCCATGGATTCATAGGCAACGGTTCCCGCATAGGCGATTAAATCAGCCCAGCTCAAGCGATTGCCATATTTTTTTTTGATCGGCCAGAGCAGACGGCGGGCCTTGTCGAGATTAACGTTATCCGGCCAGGAATTAAGCGGTGCAAAACGCTGGTTACCCGTATTGGCTCCACCCCGGCCATCGGCAATACGATAGGTTCCCGCAGCATGCCAGCTCATACGGATCATCAGACCGCCATAATGCCCCCAATCTGCCGGCCACCAATCCTGACTGTCAGTCATCAGACGATGCATATCTTCTTTAAGAGATTGAAAATCCAGTTTTTTGACCGCTTCCTGATAATTAAAATCGTCCCCCATCGGGTTCGTCTTTTTATCATGCTGGTGAAGAATGTCAAAATTCAGCGACTTCGGCCACCATATTTCATTTCCCTTTTCACTACGTGTTGGTGCTCCGTGTGAAAACGGACATTTCATCTCACTCATACCTTGCTCCCTTTTCGATATTCCGCGGTTTACGGCTTGTACGACGATCAAACGCCTTCTTTTCCGGCACGGCACAAAGAAAAAAAGACGTTTATCCCAAGCCAAACAGCCCTGTTATGCTCTACAACTCCTTATGGCAGAACCACCAGTCAAAGCCTTCATATTGATCCAGACGTGTCTTGGCGTCTTCTACCGATTTTGCCGGCGGCACAATGACCCGATCCTGAATCATTTCATTGTTGGGCCAATCGGCTGGAGTGGCAACCCCTTTATTATCTGAGGTGATAAGAGCCTTGGTAGCCCGGACGATCTCATCCATATTCCGGCCAATTTCCTGGGGATAGTAGACCACCAGGCGTACTTTTCCTTCAGGATCGACGATAAAGACGGCACGCACCGTATTGGTACCTTTACCGGGGTGAAGCATTCCAAGCTGACTTGCCACCGAATCGTTGGCAGCAATGACCGGAAAGGTAATCTCAACCCCCAGCTTCTCCTCAATCCACTCTACCCATTTGATATGGCTGAAAATCTGATCAATGGACATACCAATCAACTGTACCCCCATTTCTTCAAAAAGTGCCAGGCGCTTCTGAAAGGCCACAAACTCAGTGGTGCAGACCGGGGTAAAATCTGCAGGATGGCTAAAGAGAACAAACCATTTTCCTTTCATATCTCCAGGCAGATTCATCGGCCCCTGGGTTGTCAGTACAGAAAGTTCGGGAAAATCATCACCGAGAAGAGGCATGTTTATTTTTTGCTGGTCCATTTTTTTTCTCCTTTGTTGGTCAGTTTCAAACTATCCGCATATTCTGCGGCTCCTTGTCTTATTCAGAGCAGTATCCATGCCAGAAAACAGAAAAGCGACAGAACAAATTATCTATCTGAAATAAAGCGTTTTTATTGTTTCTACGGAAACGATATCATCATATTCATCACCAGCCGCTTGTCATTCCACCGAAATACCGTTATATTGGGAACGATATTTCGGTACACCGCTATTTCGGTATATTCCTTTGTATGAGGCTTCTATGACCATCCTTTCTCCCTCTCCCTTTGCCATTGACCCTGAACAGATCCTTCATCTCATCCTTGAAGCCTTGGAAAACGTAGTGGAGTATGACCTGGCGGTGATCCTGAAACTGGTCAACCAGGACACTCTCGCCGTGGAACAGGCCAGAGGTCGTCTCTTTTTCCAGGAATTACAGAATTATCAGATTGATCTCAAAGAACGCCAAGACATCGCAAAGATCCTCCAGCAGCAGCGACCGGTCCTTTTTGACAAAGAAGATACCCACATTGATACCTACCATGATATACTCGAACTGCCGGTGGATCATTCCTGTATGTTTGTGCCTCTTCATCTCCAGGGAACCCCCTTGGGAGTGCTGACACTCGATCATCAGGTTTGTGATATGTATTCTGCCAGTACGGTACGGTTTATCGATACCGTGGCAAAGCTCATCTCGATCATCGTTACCCAGAGCCGCTCGTCCAGGGAACTGCTCTCTGTCCAGCAGCGGCTCACCCAGGAACGAAACCTGCTTCTTCAAGAAAAATCGAAACATTTCCAGGATGTTATTGGCGGATCAGCGGTCTGGCAGACGGTGCTTGATGCAGCCCGGCTGGTGGCGGTTTCAGATCTCTCAGTGCTCATCCAGGGGGAGACAGGAACAGGTAAAGAACAGATTGCCCGCCTCATTCACCGCCTCAGCCCCCGTGCCGACCAGCAATTTGTGGCCCTGAACTGCTCGGTACTCAGTCCGCAACTGGCCGAGAGTGAACTCTTTGGCCATGAAAAAGGGGCTTTCACTTCAGCCTACACCCAAAGAAAAGGCCGGTTTGAACTGGCAAACGGGGGCACCTTGTTTCTTGATGAGATTGGCGACCTCCCCTCAGAACTGCAACCCAAACTGCTGCGTGCTTTGCAGGAAAAAAAGTTTGAACGGGTTGGCGGGGAAAAGACCATCTACAGCAATGTCCGGGTTATCGCCGCTAGTCATGTCGATCTGGGCCTTGCAGTACAGGAAAAAAAATTCAGGGAAGACCTCTATTATCGACTCAACGTCTTTCCCATCGCCCTTCCCCCCTTACGGGAACGAAAAGACGATGTATTGCTGCTGGCCGAACACTTCCTCAGCCAGCTCAGAGCACAACCCTACTACGCAGATGTCCATTTAAGCAGCCAGTCAGTGGACTGTCTGCAACGCTATCCATGGCCGGGCAATGTCCGGGAAGTCCAGAATATCATCCGCCGTTCCGCCCTGGTCGCAGGAGGCAAACGTATCGACCCCGAACATCTGGCCTTAAAAACGTTACAACCTCAGAATACACTGAACGAGGCCTTTTCTGACAGTGAATACCCTGAACAAAAAAAAGAACATGAAAAACTCCAACCTCTCGATACCGTAATTCGCACCCATATCAATAAGGCCCTGCGACTCTGTAATGGCAGGGTATACGGAAAAAACGGTGCCGCAGCCCTCTTGAACCTCAAGCCAACCACCCTGCAGAGCCGGATGAAAAAGCTGGGGATTAACCGTGAATAACCATCAGCGGTCCCTGTCATAGTTTTGTCTCCAGGCAACAAGCCTTTTATCACGCTGGCATGATTCCAGCGACCTTACAGGCAAAAGATCTGTGAGGGCTAATCTCGCTCAAGGCAGGCACAAATGAGGACTTCAAACCAGTCCATAGGATGAAATGTCACGGTTTTCTTTTAACAATGACCGCCTGTAGTGAAGGAAAACGTATCTTTTTCCACAACCATTTCTCTGCTCTTTTGGCTTCAGACATTTCAATCCTTACAACACCTTCCTCTCACTCATGCTCGACATTTGATACCCAGCCACAGTACAAAAAACGGGTCATGGCCTTTAAGCCATAACCCGTTAATTTAACTGGTACACCAGGAGCGATTCGAACGCCCGACCTACGGATTCGTAGTCCGTTGCTCTATCCAGCTGAGCTACTGGTGCGCAGGAGTAGACTGTATACTCCGAATTTGTTCTTTACTCAAGCCTTATTTTTACCGACTTCCTCCTTTTCGTTTTTGACAAATGTTATCTCATGTTCCGACGGTTTAAGGCCCGGGTCGGCTGTTATCATCACGTTCGTCTGATATTTTTCTTCAAGTTCGATCAACTCATATCGTTTGTTGTTGAGCAAATACTCTGCAACGTCCATGGGGAACCGGCAGTCGATCCTGGTCACCTGACGTCTGCTGGCGCCCGTATGGATTCTACGAAAATAAAACAGGGCCTGGGTCTCTACGGAACGAACCGTACCGCGTCCCCGGCAATATTCGCAGACATGGTAATTACCCGATTCAATGGGGGCTCCGAGTTTCTGTCGGGATATCTGCATCAAACCGAAACGAGAGATACGACTGATATCCGTCTTGGCCTTGTCACGTTTCATGGCAGCCTTGACCTTTCGCTCCACCTCTTTGATATGCCGTGAACTGCGCATGTCAATAAAATCGACAACCACCAAACCGCCCAGATCCCTTAACCTCAATTGCCTGGCCAATTCTGCCGCAGCCTCCATATTGGCCTGAAATATTGTTTCTTCAAAGTTTTTTCCTTTCCCGGTCGAACCAGAGTTAACATCTATTGCAACCAGCGCCTCGGTCTGATCAATAACAATGGAACCACCTGACGGCAAATTCACTCTCGGCTGATAAATCGATTCTATCTGATCTTCAACACTGTATTGGTTGAATATAGGTCGGGCTCCACGGTGCTGTTTAATTTTGACGTTTCGCTGCTTAGCCGGCAACATTGATATAAAATCACGAACCTTCTCAAGAGCGTCAAGGTCATCCACCAAAATCTCCTGAATACAGGGGTCATAATATTCACGCAGGAACCGCATCACGCAGTTATAATCCTGGTAAAGCAGACCAACCCCTTCAAGTTTCTGTCCCTTTCCCTTGATTTCTTTCCATAACTTCAGAAGAAAACGAACGTCTTTCTGCAACGCTGTTTTGGTGATATCAATACTGGCCGTTCTGACAATCCACCCGATCCCTTCCGGAATATTGAGAGAGTTCATCGCCTCTCGGAGTTGGTTTCTCCGTTCTTCACCCGAGATACGCCTGGATATCCCCTCTGAATCAGAACCCGGCATCAGCACGACACAACGACCGGGCAGGGAGAGATACGTCGTCATGTTCGCACCCTTTGTGCCAATTTCCTCTTTGACGACCTGAACAAGAAGCTCCTGCCCCTTTTCAAGAACATCCGCAATATTCAGCTTCTTCCATTGGTGTGCATCAACCAGCTTCTGGATCTCCGGAGTCAATTTCTGCTTGTAATATTCGGGATGGATTTCATTGAATGGTAAAAAGCCGTTTTTTTCAGTGCCATAGTCGATAAAGGCCGCCTGCAAATTCGGTTCAATGGCAACAATCCGTGCCTTGTATATATTGTTTCTGGTCTGAACCTTACTGACCGTATTAACATGAATAGATTCGAGCCGGCCGTCTTCAAGCAGTGCCAGGCGACACTCCTCTGGTTCTTCAGCGTTGATCAGCAGCTTGACAACGGCACTCTTGGCAGTGGAAGTGGATGCCCCCTCTTCAGCCTGTTTTTTTTGAGATCCGGCTTTTTCCTCCTGACTACGGTCATCTTTTTCGACAACAATATCGTTGTCCGTTTTCTCAGAACTCTTTTTCCGACCTCCCCTGCGGCCTCTGCTCTTTGATGTCTTTTTCGTTTGCTGCGGTTTTACCGATCCCCCTGTCGACGCTTCAGCCGTTACCGTCTCAGGAGAATCAGGCGGTTTGACAAACCCAGCCGTTTCATGAGTATCTCCTTCCTCTCCGACCGAAGCCTGTACCATCGCCTCGGCGGCCTGATCTTCTTTGGCACCCTGAGTGACGGAATTCTTTTTTGTGGCTGCTGGTCGTTTACCGGATGTTTTTTTACGAGCAGAGGTCCCGCTTTTTCGGGAGGCCGTTTTCTTTTTCTTGCTATCCGGCTTCGATTTTTCTCCAGACACCAATTCAGTAACAACCGCTACCGTACTTTTCCACCAGGCTCCAGTCGTTGCCTTAATCTGTCTTTTCTGAACTTTTCCCTGAGACGCTTCTTCCTTCTTTGAATCTGCCATAAAACTCCTTCTCTTTGGCAGGCAATGGTCTCGACCATCTTGCCAAATCATCATCGACAGGCGACGGATCTTTTTCAAGATCTCTTTTCACCAATCGATATATTCTTCTGATGGATTCCGTATACACAGAAGCCATCCTGTTACCGGTATATCTCTCCTGTACCTGTTCCGTACTTGATTGAAAAAAAACGGTTCTATCTCTGTTAAACAGAAGAGACATACCTCCAATATTTCTGCATGTCTTCAGGAAAGGCCCATGCCAGCCATTTCAGTTACGTGTTTCAGATTTTCGCTGCGACAATTCTCCTTTCTGAGCAGCAAACCATTCATTCAGGATATGCCAGACAGCCCTTACCTTTTTGACTCTGATTTTTTCCTGAATAATATCGAAAAAAGCTGTGAATATCTGCCATACACGGTAAACTAGCTGGAAAATAAAACAAATTCCTTTAATGATCAAGGTCAAATTGTTACTTTAAACTTGACACCGGCTCGACTGCCCCGTACATTTTCGAGTTTATGGAGAACAATTTCCGGTTTGTGCTGGCTCTTGCCTTATTTTTATCACCCAAGACAGAGGAGTGTATAGTGACAAAGCAGTTTTCCATCACCCGTCATATCCAATTGTTTCTGTTATCGTCACTGGTTCTGCTATGGCCCATCAATCCGAACCTGATGGCCGGGGAATCGGTATCTACCGAAGAATGGAATATCAGTGCTGACCAGATTATCCACTACGATAACCCGCAAAGTATCGTAGCTAAAGGTAATATCGTCCTGATAAAAAGGAAAAAACTTCCACCCAAAAACAAAAAACGTGTGGAAGAAACCGTTTCAGATTGGGCACAACTCCTTGAAGAAGACGCTGCAGAAACAGCCGGTGAACTCACTCCTGCGGACATCGAAAGCACTGTCGAAGACGTATACAAGACAGAAGTAACCATCAGATCCGACTGGATTGCATACGATGTGACCTTGAACTCCATTAAAGCACGGGGAAATGTCTCAATCACCACCGGGGAAGATCAACTTTTTGCAGAAGAAGCAACCGTTAATCTCACGAATGAGACGGGAACCTTCTCCAACGCAACGATAGTCCGGGATAAAAAAGACCTCCATATCGAAGGCAGGGTGATTGAAAAGACCGGCTTTAAGACGTATCATATTGAAGACGGCTGGGTCATCACCTGTAAAGTAGAAAAAGGAGAAACCGCGCCGTGGAGTCTCGCCGTCAGCGATGCTGAGATCGAACAGGATGGATATGCCATATTAAGAAACGCCCGTTTCAGAGTCAAAGACATACCCTTGTTATATACCCCCTGGCTGATTGTCCCGGTAAAAAACAAGCGACAGACCGGCTTACTCTTTCCTGAGTTTTCCTCTTCAGAAAATTCCGGGTTTGGTTTTACCATCCCGTTTTTCTGGAATATCTCTGATTCGACCGACCTCACCTTCTACAACACCTATATGACCAACCGTGGTTATATGCCAAGTATTGAGTTTCGTTATATAAAAAGCGATACCGATAAAGGGGCGATCCTGGGAACGTATCTCCACGATACCTTAAGTGATCCTTCCGAAACTGCGTATTACAACGAAACCGGTTACACACACGACAACCAGGATCGCTATTGGTTCAGGAGCAAATTTGACCATGAATTTGGCAACGGGTGGATAACCAGACTTGACCTTGATATCGTCTCGGATGAGGATTATTTGACCGAATTCAATTCGGGAATGACCGGATACAAGGAAAGCAACAACTATTTCCTTGACACTTTTGGCAGAAGCCTTGAAGACAAAACTGACAAACAGCGTAAAAACAGTCTTAAGACCTTGAAATCATGGGGATCCCAAAGCCTGGTCGTCGAATTTCTTGCCATTGATGATCTTGCCGAAGGTGAAAGCGAAGCTCTCTGGCAGCTTCCGGAAGTTCAGTACAATGGCACCTTTTCCCTGCAAAAGACCATGGGAATCGTATTGAACTGGAATACCAGCTATGTAAACTACTGGCGGGAAGAAGGAACTGGTGGCCACCGTATTGACCTCTACCCGCGTTTGAGCGCCCCCCTGCCCATTAGTGAATATCTCGAGTCACGAGCAGAAATCGGCCTGCGTGACACCTATTATCTGGTTGAGGAATATGGCGACACAACCTGGGAGGGTGACGATCGTATAAATCGTTTCCTCTACGATCTGCATCTGGAACTTGGAACAACCCTGATGCGGTCATTTGCACTTAACGGTACCCACTATACCGGCCTTACTCACCAGATCCGGCCATACCTGAAATATGACTTCATTCCAGACAAAGACCAAAGCGAGAATCCTCAATTCAGCAGCATCGACCGCATAAACCAACAGAACAGGATCTCCTACGGTATTGATCAGTTTTTTGACCTCCTCTCTCCAGCCGGTTCTGCACAGGACAGGAGCGAAAAAGGTGCACCTGCAAAAGCAATCAACCAACGTGAAGAGGAAACGGAATATGGTTCCATCAAGATTTCGCAAAGCTACAGCCTGCTTGACGAAGACTCAGAAGAACCATTTTCTGATATTTATACGAGAATCAAATGGATCCCTGTTCACCAGGCAAAAATTATCTATAAGACCTATTTTAATGTCTATGGCGAAGGATTCATCAGTCATAATTTTGAAGGTAATTATCAAAACAGCCGCGGTGACAAATTCGGTCTGGAATATGTGTTCACCGAAAGTACTGACACGGAGCAGGTCAATGTTGAACTCGAGGCTGCTCTGCTGGCAAACTGGTTTATAGAAATGGAGGTCGAACACTCGATTTCCGAGGAAGAAACAAACGAAGCGGAAATAGCTCTCATCTATCGGGCGCCCTGCTGGTCGGTGGCGGTCCAGAGTGAATACACGCCGACGGACACCCGTTTCATGGTCATTTTCAACCTTGCTAACCTCGGCAGTCCTTTCCGCCTGAATTATTGATATCCTCAACGCTTCCGACTGGCTTACTGCCAGTCCGGAAACATTAATCTCATGAAGCCAGCGGCTCTGATGCAATACGACGTTTTCAACGGTGACGCCGACGGGATCTGTGCCCTTTACCAGTATCGTCTGGCCAATCCTGTTTCTAAAAGCCGGTTGATTACCGGAGTCAAACGAGACATTGCCCTTCTTGAACGTCTTGAAGATGTTGAAAACGCGGATATTAACGTTTTTGATCTCTCAATGCATACCAACATGACCGGTCTTCACAAGCTGCTCAAAAAAGGCAACCGGATCTTTTATTGTGACCATCACTTCCCTGGAGACATTCCTGACAGTCCCCTCCTCTCCCACCATATTGATACTTCGGCACAAACCTGCACATCTTTGCTTGTCAATGACATACTCAAAGGTCGTTTTTATCAATGGGCATGCTGCGGGGCCTTCGGAGACAACCTGACCAGTCAGGCAAATCTCCTGGCTGAACAGAATGGCCTTAAGCATTCAGAGACAAAACGCTTGAAAGAGATTGGAGAACTATTGAACTACAACGGCTACGGAGCTGAATTAGCGGATCTCAACGTTCATCCAGCCAAACTTTACCAGACGCTGCATGCATACACCGACCCCTTTTCATTTTATGAAAACTCATCGACACTCAAACGACTAAGAGACGGTTACGCCCGCGATATGGAACAGGCCCTGACCCAACCAGAATATGCCCGTTATGGGAAAAACAGGGTTTTCTTCTTCCCGGACCATCGGTGGGCACGTAGAATCTCAGGGGTTTTCGCTAACGTGAAGGCTCAGGAAAACAGAACGGGAGCCCATGCCCTGATTACCAGAAACAGGGATGGATCAATGAGAATCAGTGTCCGGGCTCCGCTTGATCACCGCGCCAAAGCGGATGTCCTCTGTCGGCAGTTTCCCACCGGGGGAGGCAGGGCGGCGGCAGCAGGTATTAACGCATTACCTGAACAGCAACTGGGGGCATTCCTCGACACCTTTAAAGAGATCTATTCATGAACAGGAACGTGAGAAGGAAACAGCCTCTGCTGTCCATTCTTGTATGGTCAATAACAACAGCGTTGCTCTTTTTACCTGTGCACCAGCCGACCGTGTCGGCAGCAACACCAAAAGCGGCAGATCTCGTCAAAGACGGCCAGCCGATCGATACAGACAGCCCGAGATACAAAAAACTTTTTGCCGAACTCAGAGATACACATCAGTTCACCGAAAAAGAATTACAAAAACTCTTTAAAGGTGTTTCAATTAAAAGGCGTGTTCTTGAACTCATGGATAAACAATGGGAGGCAAAACCCTATTATAAGTATCGTCCCCTTTTCATCACCTCAAAGACAATCTCCACCGGCAAAAAGAAACTGAAGCAGCACCGGGAGCTGCTTGACCGTATAGAACAGGAATTTGGTGTCGACAGAGAAATCATCGTTGCCATCTGGGGTATTGAATCACAATTTGGTACTCACAGCGGCTCTTTTCCGGTCTTTCAAACCCTGAACACCCTTTTTGATGCCTATCCACGCAGATCTGATTTTTTCCGGAAACAGCTCATCCATTTCCTGCTTCTCTGCAGGGAAAACCAGATGGACCCCCATCAGGTCAAAGGGTCATATGCCGGTGCCTTTGGCCAAACTCAATTTATCCCATCGAGTTTTCGTGAGTATGCAGTCAGCTTTGATGGAGACAAACGCCGGGATGTATTTAACTCAACCGAGGATATTCTGGCTTCCATTGCCAATTACCTGCATCGTTTCAAATGGAGACGTACAGCACCGATCTACGCGGATATTGGTTCCGAACTGAAATCAAAGGAACTGATCAGTGCCAATGCCAAGGGTAGGAAAGGCAGGGTAACCTATCAGGAAATTGTTTCCGCCCAGGGCGTCGACATACCGTTACCACCTGGCAACAGAAAGCTGTCTGTTGTCGGCCTTGAAATCGCCCCGACAAAAGGAGGTGGGTATCGCTATGTTGCCGGATATCCAAACTTCCAGGCAATTACCGAATGGAACCACTCCAATCGATACGCAATGGCAGTCAGCGAACTTGCCGAAGCGATCAGATAATATCAACCACCAGGCAGATGCTTTTGACGATACGTTTGTCTGGCAACCGTCGATTTTACACAATCTTCTGTTCCCTGTTGCTGCTGGCTCTCCTCTCCAGCTGCAGTCAACCTGCCTTTTATCATCAATTAACAGAAAGACACGCACCTCTTTTCATTGATGATTTCGACAAGAAGAGCCTGTTAACAGCAGTCGATCGTCATCTTCACTACCTGAAAGCTTCTCCCGACAAGATATCCGTTTCAAAACCAGCCATCAGCACACATCAGGAGGCAATCCAATCGCTGTTGACATTTCGCCGCATCATCTCCGAAAATCTGCCGCCCTATCAGCTGGACACAAAAATAAGGGAGACATTTACCGTCTATCAAGCCGCAGGCCGTGAAAAGACACCGGACGAAATCCTGCTTACCGGTTACTACACCCCGGTTTTCAGCGGAAGCCTTACCAAAGAAGGACCGTTCCGCTACCCGCTCCTTTCTGTACCGACGTCACTGATCACCAGAAAAAACCTGGAAACCGGTAAAATGGAAAGCGGCCGGCTTGATGAGGAAAAAGGCTTAACACCCTTCTGGACACGGGCTGAAATAGAAAATGGTCTGCTGTCACCCGGAAACGAACTGGTCTATCTGGCAGACCCGCTTGATTCCTATCTTCTTCATATTCAGGGGTCAGGAAAGATACGGTTACAAGACGGCTCAATAAAGTCAGTCGGCTATGCCGCTTCAAACGGACATAGATATGAAAGTCTTGGCAAACTATTTGTAGACCGGGGAATCATGAAACTGAAAGACGTCTCCATTCCAGCAATCAGAAACTATTTCGCGGCTCATCCAGACCAGATCACCGAGATGTTGAACCATAATCCACGTTACATTTTCTTTACATGGACTCAATCTCATGGCCCACCCTCAGGTTCAACGGGAATACCGCTTACCCCGGGAAGATCTGTTGCCGTTGACCATACCGTCTTTCCGACAACGGCCGTTGGTTATCTAATCTCCCGGAAACCGGTACTGGACGGAAACGGAAATATCATTCACTGGAAAACATTCAGCCGTTTCGTTCTTCCTCAAGACAGCGGAGCGGCAATCAAGGGGAGCGGCAGGATTGATCTTTTTCTTGGAGATGGTCATTATGCAGAAATTGCTGCTGGCCATATGAAGGAAGAGGGAAAATTTTTCCTTCTCGTTCAAAATAACGCTGAACTTGAATAAAAACCAGTTAATCGCTGTTAATAACGGGAATAAAAAAACAGATGAAACAGAGCCGGGCGCCCATCACCCTGACCACAGATTTTGGCTATCGGGATGAATATGTCGGTGTGATGAAAGGAGTTATTCTTTCAATCAACAAGGAAATTCCGATTGTTGATCTGGTTCATGACGTGGCCCCGCAGGATATCTGCCAGGCGGCAAGAATTATAGAGAACAACTACAACTATTTCCCCACGGGTACGGTCCATATCGCTATCGTCGATCCAGGGGTTGGAAGTACCCGAAGGATATTGGCTATTCAAGAAAATGGCCACTTCTTTATTGGCCCGGATAATGGTATTTTCAGCCCAATCTTAGAGAGAGAAAACACTCTTGACGTCTTCTCTATTGAAAACCGCGCACTGTTCCTGAAAAAGATCAGTACTACGTTTCATGGCAGAGACATCATGGCCCCTGTTGCTGCCCGGCTGGCATCAGGAATGCCGATAACCCGGGTCGGTCCCAAAATCCACCGTGAAACCTGTCATCTGATTAAGCTGAGAGATCCGGTTCTGCAGTCAAACGGAATTGCCGGGGAAGTTGTCAGTATTGACCGTTTCGGAAATATTCGAACCAATATCACCAGTACCTGTCTGGAGAAACTCCGTGTCGAGCAAAAGCCAGAAATTACAATAAAATCTTACGTACTCGGTTTTTCAGAAGGAAGTTACGCAACCCTGGAAGACGATAAACCAACGGCATTAATAAACAGCAGCAACGAAATCGAAATCAGCGTCAAAAACAAAAGTGCCGCCAAGCTCCTCAACGTCAAGAAGGGGGAACGGATTTTTATCCGGGGACACCTCGCCTGAATATACACGTACCAAATGTATTTCTCAACGCCAATACAGATAAAGGCAACGGCATGCGTTTCAAACCGATAAGCTCTCAAACCGATCCCAGAAATCGGGAAACGATTTTGCCACACATTGCTCACCGCCAATCCTGATGCCGGCAACCTTCAAGCCGGCAACTGCCATACTCATCGCCATACGGTGATCGTTATATGTTTCGATCTCGGCACCATGCATATCCTTACCCCCGTTGCCTTTGATCACCATCCGATCCTGATATTCATCAACATCGACACCCATTTTTCTCAATTCGGTAACGACACCGCTCAACCGGTCACATTCCTTTATTCTCAAATGGGAAATATTGTTTAGCTCTGTCTCACCTTCGGCAAAGGCGGCAACAACTGCAAGCGTTGGCACGACATCGGGCATAGCACCCATATCAACGCTGATACCCTCCAGCCGATCCGGTCCTTCAACAATGATTCCATGCCCGTCCCGAACAATATTACATCCCATCCGGGCCAACAATGGCACCAGCATCGCATCCCCCTGCAGAGACGGTACCGGAACATTGTCGACACATACACGTCCGCCGGTTATTGCCGCCGCTGCCCAGAAATAGGAGGCATTGGAAGCATCACCCTCTATCTGATAATCCCGTCCTTTATAACAGCCCTGCGGAATGGAAAACCATGAAAGATCGGTTGCCGCCTCGGCAACGACTCCAAAATCACGCATCACCTGAAGGGTCATTACCACATACGGATGGGAAAGCACGCTACCCTCGACCTCCAGAATCGCCTGGTTTCTTGTATAAGGGGCAACCAGCAATAACGAGGAAAGATATTGACTGCTCTTCCCCTCGGGCAGAACGGTATGGCCGCCATCGATCCCTTCCGCCCGAAGACAAAGCGGCGGGCAGCCCGTGCCATGAACAGATGCAATATCCACCCCCCATCCTTCAAGGGCTTTTATCAATGGATCAATTGGTCGCTCACGCATCCGTTTGTCCCCATCAATGACATATGTTCCCTTTCCAAGCGCCGCAACCGACGTCAGAAACCGGGTAGCAGTCCCGTTATTTCCGAGAAAAAGATCCTCTTCAGGTACCCGAATGGTACCACCACTCCCTTCAACAACCCAGCATTTATCTGTTTTGCCGAGGATAACCCCCATCTGTACCAATGCCTGGGAGACATACTGGATATCCTCGCTCTCAAGTACGCCGTACAGCCTGCTCTCACCATCGGCAAGTGCTGCTGCAATCAAAGCCCTCTGGCTCATACTCTTAGATCCGGGAACCGTAATAGTTTTATTCACCGGTCCGGAAACGGCTATATCGATCATGTTTTTTTTCCCTGGATTAAGGTCGTTTCGGCCGCCGCGAACAATGCCTCACGCATCACCTCAACCGGGGCTTTCAGACCGGTCCACAACTCAAACTGGGCCACGCCCTGATAAAGAAGCATCTCCAGTCCGTTGATACAGGTACATCCTTCACGTTTCCCCTCCTTCAGTAACCTGGTCGCAAGTGGCGAATAGACAATATCCATAACCACAGTAAAACGGCTGAGCACCTCCCTTCCTACAGGACTGGCGTTTGTGTTCGGAACCATACCAACCGAAGTCGCATTAATCAGAATATCACCATCCAGAGAACCCGTTTCAGCCAAAGAACACCAACTGCAGCCCAGGATATCGGCCAACGGTCTTCCTCGTGATTCCGTTCTGCTGAAGAGAGAGAGCACCGCTCCCGCTTCCAAAAGACCAAAACCGATGGCACGGGCCGCCCCGCCAGCCCCGAGAAGCGCAACCTTTCTGTCTTTCAGTGAAAGCTCTTGTTCCAGGGCCCGGTTGGCCCCGATCCAGTCGGTGTTCACTCCTCGCAATTTTCGCTTCTTACCGTCATCAATAACCTGAATGGTATTAACGGCTCCTATCCTTGCCGCTACCGGGTCAATTTCATCAAGAAACGAAATAACCGCTTCTTTATGTGGAATGGTTACACTGGCTCCTTCTATCCCCAGCCCCCGCACTCCTTTCACTGCATCTCCGGCATATTCTGCCGGAAACGGGAGATAGACCCGATCTTCGCCAAGCGCGGCAAAGGCAGCGTTATGCATGGCCGGACTGAGAGAATGGGACACTGGCTTCCCGATAATACCGTACAGACGTGTCTTGCCACAAATAGTCATTTCCGTGTTTTATCAATCAAGCATTATTTCAACATACCCAGCAACGCCTTCAAAGAAGGGCTGCTCATCTGTCCCGGAGCGGTTCCCCCGTATCCACCTGGAGAGCAATAGGTCATACAGCCACCAAGCTTCACCGTTGCCAGGCGGCTGAACATCCCCGCCTTTCCCATGCAAAAGGCAGTCAGGGCAATCCCCCGTTTTGCCGCCTGTTCCTGCAGACCAAGAACCCGAAGCACATCGAGATGATCTGCGGCAGTGGTTACGATTTTACCAATATCTGCTCCCTGATCATACATCCTGTCGACAAGATCATGCAACACCCTGGCAGAAGGGGTTGCATGGAAATCATGCCAGGATAAAATCAGCTTCGTTTTACAATCGGCACTCCTTTTCCTCAGCAGATCTCTGGAAGATTCCGGTGCCCGCAACTCACAATCTACATAGGCGGCACCAAGATCAATCGCCCGTATAAGCGGTTTTATTCTGTCCTCCTCGGTCCCGGAATAAAAACCGCCTTCCCAGTCCGGTCTATTGGTGAAAAGAAGCGGTTTTACCGACTGACTACAAAAGGGAGCAGGGTCAGAATCTTCAAGACAATCAAGCCGAATCTCCAGGAGATCGGCATCACCTCCCTCCTCGACTACCAGCCTCAGCGCCTCAGCACGGTTTTTGACCCCGATTGCGACACAGATCAACGTCTTTTCCATCCATGTTCCCTTCACACTTCAATTGTCCTTTCTGTTTCATTCCTTTATCATCAGCATACCGAGAGTAAAACAACAACACATGAGCCACCTGACCACCCATCCGGGACAAGGGCGGCCGTAAAAGACAGGCGTAGCCAAATCAACAGTATAATCAACCGGCAAAACACGCCTGCCACCAGATCATTGAAACATCTTTTTCCTGCTCTGCCCTGCTATTCTTTTATGAAATATCGAGTGCCCCTATCAATTCGTCAACGGAACGGATCCTGTTTTTATCAAGATAATCAATCATGCCTTCTACGATATCCTCAGCCACCCGCGGATTGATAAAATTGGCCGTTCCAACCTGAACCGCCGTTGCTCCTGCCAACATGAATTCAAGGGCATCTTCAGCACTGTCTATCCCCCCGATACCGATCACCGGTATAGTTACCACCCGGGCCACCTGATAGACCATACGCAAGGCAACCGGCTTAACTGCCGGACCGGACAAACCACCAATAACGTTTGCGAGAACCGGCCTTCTCTTTTCAAGATCTATTGCCATGCCGATCAGGGTATTAATCAAGGAAAGGGAATCAGCGCCACCAGCTTCCACTGCCCGCGCTATTTCAGTAATATCGGAGACATTGGGTGAAAGCTTGACCATAACCGGAACCGATGCGGCATCCTTGACAGCCCGGGTCACCGCTGCTGCCATCTTTGGGTCCGTTCCAAAGGCAACGCCGCCTTTTTTCACATTTGGACAGGAAATATTAACCTCCAGTGCCGCTATTCCGTCAACCGGGGCGAGCTGCTCTGTTATTTCACGATATTCCTCAATGGTATCACCAAGGATATTGACAATAACCGGAACATTGATTTGGCGGAGATAGGGCATCTTCTCCTTGATAAACCGGGTCACTCCCACATTTTGCAGTCCGATCGCATTGAGCATGCCACAGGATGTTTCAACGATTCGGGGAGGGGGATTGCCGGAACGGGGCAACAATGAAATACCTTTTACCACAACAGCTCCGAGCCGATGCAGGTTTACCAGCTTTTCAAATTCACGGGCGTAACCGAAGGTACCGGATGCGGTAATAACCGGATTCCTCAGTTTCAAGGAACCAATATCAACCTGAAGATCCGGCAGCTGCGTTTTTACGAATTCCATAGCAACTCCCTGGCATTAAACACCGGTCCATCAATACAGACATGAAGATAACGGCCATCCCGTGCCGGGACATTACAACCAAGGCAGGCCCCCATACCGCAGGCCATCACGCTCTCAACAGATACCTGGCAGTCCCAGCCATTATTCTCACAGAGCTCATGCACTCGTTCAAGCATCGGTTCAGGACCGCAACTATACAGGAGCGCTCCATCCGGGATCTTTTCCGGCTGGAGTATCTGGGTAACAAACCCCTTTTCTCCATAGGAACCATTATCGGTTGTACAATATATCTTCAAACCAAATTGTTCAAAATCACGGACGAGTGGTTCAAGCTCATCCCGGTTTCTTCCTCCAAGGACAATGATATCTCTGCTCACATCCTTCTTTATTCTGCAAATCTCTTTTGCCAAAAACAGAAGTGGAGCAATGCCGAGTCCTCCGCCAACAAGGCAGGCAGGCTTAACTGCGGAAATATCGAATCCGTGTCCCAGCGGACCAAATAGATCGATCTCTTCTTCCGGTTTGAGCTGCGCCAGAAGTGCGGTTCCCTTGCCAATTTTTCTAAAGTAGATCTGCAGATGCCCATTACCGCTGGTCTGATGAATGGAAAACGGTCGTCTGAGCAGTGGCTCCCGGCCAACACCAACACGGATCATCACAAACTGGCCGGGTCTGGATGCGGCGGCAATGCTCGGGGCATGCACGGTCATCCTGAAATGTGTATCCGATAGCTGCCGCACGCGTATAATAGTTGCTTTTTCCTGGTGTTGAGACATAATAGAAGTATAACTGATCGATATGAATGGTGGTTTTACCATTCAGGAACAAAAAAATCCTGCCTGTTGCAAACAGTTGCCGACAAACAGCGCGCTGACACGTGAAAAAGTATGCAAAACGACCCCATTTTCTTTATTCCAGTATTTATCTTCGGTTGTGTGATCGGCAGTTTCCTTAACGTGGTCATTCTACGCCTGCCAGCTCCTGGAGAATCCATTGCCTTTCCCGCATCTCATTGTCCACACTGCAAAACAGAACTCAGCTGGTATGAAAACATTCCCCTTTTCAGCTATCTCTTCCTCTGGGGAAAATGCCGCCATTGCAGTATCACCATTTCCCTGCAATACCCAATCGTTGAACTGTCAACCGGACTCATGGCGGTCTCTAACCTTGCCGTTTTCGGGCTAAGCGCCGCCGCACTCATCTTCTTCTTTTTCTCGGCAGCGCTCATTACTATAATATGGATCGATATACATCACCAGATAATACCGGACGTAATCAGTAAGCCAGGAATTATTCTCGGTTTTCTCTTCTCCTTCTTATCACCAATTACCACCTGGCAAGACTCGTTGATTGGACTTGTTTTCGGCTTTGGTATCTTTTTTGCCATTTCCTCCACCTACAAGCTTGTCCGAGGTCAGGAAGGACTGGGCGGCGGAGACACCAAACTGCTGTCAATGCTTGGAGCCTTCCTTGGCTGGCAATCACTTTTGTTTATCATCTTCGCCAGTTCACTGACCGGTACAATTGCAGGCCTTATCGCAATGCCGGTCCAGAAAAAAGGGGGCAATACCAGAATTGCTTTTGGTCCCTTTCTTGCCATCAGCGGCTTTATCTATCTGTTCTTTCATGAACAAATACATCAGCTTTTTCAGCTCTACCTGAATGCATGGTAGAGAAAACATCTACACAGAGCTCCAAAAAAAAGCCTCTGACCGTTAAAACGGCCGAGGCTTTTTTCTCGATCAATCATACCCGTTGAGACTAGGCTTCCACCTCATGCTCAACGCCAACAGCTATCTTGTACAGAAGGGTCAGCAGGAAGAAACCCGTTGCCCAGATACCAAGGGTGATCCCCAGTTCATTCATCGTCGGAATATACTCGGTCACCTCCTCAAGCGGATTTGGCACAAAACCGCCGAATACGAAACCAAGCCCCTTATCCGCCCAGAGAGCCAGAAAAATAAGGACACAGGCCGTTCCAATCAGACGGTAGTCGAATACCTTTGCAATTTTCATATAACCCAGAATACCAAGACCGGTAAAGTTGAAAAGAACCGCAGTCCACATAAACGGAACCAGATTGTTATAGACATGCCCATCATGTTCAAGACCAAAAAACAGATATTCAAGGCTGTGAATATGTCCTGGAACTTCTGAATAATAGCCAACGAAGAATTCGAGCAGGAAGAAGAAGGTATTAATGATAACCGCATACATGATAATGGTGGTCAACTTCTGCATTGCTTCCTTGCCGGCATCGAAATTTGCGAACTTGCGCATAACGAGACAGGCAAGGAGAATCAGACTCGGTCCGGCCGCAAATGCCGATGCCAGAAAACGGGGAGCAATAATCGCGGAGAGCCAAAAATGACGCCCCGGAAGACCACAATAGAGCATCGCCGTAACCGTATGAATGGAAACAGCAAACGGAATTGAAATACCGACGAAAAGGTAAATCCATTTTGGCGGCGGCACCTGCTTACGTTCAGCGGTCAAAATAACCCAGCCACAAAGCAGATTTAACAGTAAATAGCCCCACAAGACGCACATATCCCAGAAAAGCATGGAATGTGGAGTAGCGAAAAAGATAACGTTGAGACCACGCAGCGGCTGGCCAAGGTCAGCCATGATGAACATCAGACACATGACCAGAGCGGAAATAGCCAGAAATTCACCAAGGATAGTGATACGACCAAAAGCTTTGTAATTGTGAATATAATATGGCAGGACAAGCATCAACCCACCAGCGGCAACACCAACCAGAAAGGTAAACTGGGAAATATAGAGTCCCCAGGAAACATCTCTGCTCATGCCGGTCATCGCAAGACCAAACATATATTGTCTGATATAACAGGCACAACCGACGGCAATAAACGTCCCGAGGATGGCAAGCCAGATCCAGTAGGCTGGTCTTCCTTTAAGAGTTTTTTCTATCATGACAACCTCACACTATGTAAAAGACTGACGGTTTGGAACCGGCAGCTGGTTTACGCTGAATGGTGAACTCCTTATCCAGAACCTTCCTGATTTCAGAATCCGGATCGTTGAGATCACCAAAGACCATGGCCCCACTCCCGTTACACGCCTCAACACAAGCCGGTTCCAGACCGAGTGCCAGACGCTCACCGCAGAAATTACACTTTTCAACGACACCACGCATTCTAGTCGGAAAATCCGGATTGTAGCTTTTGATAAACGGACGAGGATCCTGCCAGTTAAAGCTCCTTGCCCCGTAAGGACAGGCCGCCATACAGAACCGACAACCGATACAGCGATGAAAGTCCATCGCGACAATACCGTTGGTCGGATTCTTGAAGGTTGCCTTCGTCGGGCAGGCTTTAACGCATGAGGGATTATCACAATGGTTGCACATCGCCAGAAATTTGTTGTCATGCAGCAATTTCGAACGATGGGCCTGTGAATGCTCCGGAAAAAGGTTGCCATAACCGGTTTTCCAGATCCACTTGATTTCACTCTTATGATCAGTCTCACCTTTTTCGTTGGTTATTTCCGGAACATTATGCGCCTTTCTGCATGCCTCTATACAGGCATCCATCATAGCTTCGTTGCCGTAGAACTTACGCATGTCAATAACCATGCCAAGCCGTATACCGGACGTCTCTTCACCACCATGGCCGCCATGACTATCAGCTGCAGAAGCCTCATGGCCACTGGAAGCAAGCGCCGGAGTTGAAGTCAGCTTGGCAACGGCCGGGGCGCCGATACCGGCAAGAACAGAAGCACCTGCCATTTTCAGAAATCTTCTTCTCTTGTTATCCATTATTGCGCCTCCTTCTTCGATGCTGCTTCAACCGGGGTCAAATGACAATCCCAGCAGGTCGGCTGGACAGCAGCATACTCATGACAACTATCACAGAATTTTTCCTTGTTTGAATGACATTCCAGACAAGCCATCTGCAACCCCTTACGGTATTCCTTATCACCAACCTTGACCATCACCCGGTCGGAATCTCTCAGGACCGCATCACGCCACGTGTTAAGCAGCTGCATGTGTTTGTCTTTCATTTCGCCCGCAGGAGCGATACACGCTTTTTCACCACCAGGCGGCATCTCTGGTTTCGGTACCGGGCCGGCATCTAAATGATTGAACCAGATGGGAAACGTGACAAACACAACAAATATCGCCAGTCCCGCAATTACAGTTCCTTTGTTATACATTTTCGTTTACTCCTTTATTCTGACCAGCGTTTAGAAAACCATGGTCCTCAAGCCTTCATCCAGCTCACCGCGGGTTTCGCCTTCAAGAACGATTGCATTACCGACCAGTTCCGTCACCCCACAAACACCGACATTCGGGGTCCAGTAATCAACCAGCGAAGTCAGGGTCGCACGATCAATGGCACAAACGCAGGACAGCATATTGACTCCATGCTTCTCTTCAACATATTTGACCGCGTTTGCCCGTGGAAATCCTGAGCGCATCCTCAATTCCATGATCTCATCAGTGTTGAGACCCGTTCCAGAACCACAACAATAGGTCCGCTCACGAATTGTGTTCTCAGGCATTTCAACCCAGTCAACGACATGGTCAAGTATGTACCTCGGCTCTTCGAGCAATCCCATGGCCCGGGCCGGATTACAGGAATCGTGAAACGTAGCCTTGACGTGGCTGTTGCGGCTCTTATCCAGGTTGAGTTTGTTATGCTTGATAAGATCTGCGGTAAATTCACTGATGTGAACCATTTTGGTAGACGCGGCATTATTAAAGACGGTGCCGGTAATCGGTGATTTTGGCACCTCAAGAAAATCTGCCGGACCGTTCATTGTATCCATATACTGATGCAGAACGCGCCACATATGGCCACACTCCCCGCCAATGATAAATTTGACACCAAGACGTTTCGCCTCGGCATACATCTTGGCGTTGAGTTTCTTCATGGCCTCATTGTTGGTAAACAAACCGAAGTTACCACCCTCGGAAGCATAGGTTGACCAGGTGTAATCAAGTCCAATATGCTCAAAGAGAATCAGATACCCCATGGCCGTATAGAGGCCGGGCTCCGCAAAAACATCGGCTGACGGGGTAATGAACAGGACCTCCGCGCCCTTGCGGTTGAAACTCGGTTCAATCTTGATACCGGTCAGATTTTCTATATCATCAGCAAGAAAATCAACATTATCCTTGAAGGTGTGCGGCTGCAGCCCCATATGATTACCGGTCCGGTTCGAGTTTGACACCGGCTCAAGAATCCAGTTGATGCCGACGCCAACCAGATGAAGGAGTTCACGAATGACAATGGTTACTTCAGCGGTATCAATACCGTATGGACAGAAGACCGAGCAACGACGGCATTCGGTACACTGGTAGGAATACATGAACCACTCTTTGATCACCTCAGGAGTCACTTCGCGGGCACCAGCGAGTTTCCCGAGAATTTTACCGGCAAGAGTAAATTCATTACGATAGATGGAGCGAAGGAGTTCAGCCCGCAATACCGGCATATTTTTCGGATCCCCGGTACCAAGAAAAAAGTGACATTTATCGGCACAGGCACCACAGCGTACGCAGCAGTCCATGAAAATCTTCAGGGAACGGAATTTTTCCAGCCGTTCCTTCAGGCCGTTAATAATGATCTCTTTCCAGTTTTCCGGGAGTTTCCAATCATCGTCTTCCGGTGACCATTCGCGGGCATTCGGGAAATACAGCCCTTTCTGACTGTTGAGATATTCTACCTTGTCTTTTTTTGCAGGAAAAGCGTAGTTACCTGGCTTGAATACTGCCGGAACATCCATCCAGTCCCTGGCCGGAACGGCCCCGGTTGCCAAGGATGGTCCCTGCACGACGCTTTTGGATAATTGTTCTAATTTTGGAACTGCCATTGTTATAATCCTTATAAGCTAGTGTTGGTCAATACAGCTATTTCTCATCCTTCGGGGCGTCTTCCTCCTCCTGTTGCGGAGGCAGTTCTTTCTCCAGCGGCAGATTGGCAGCAGCCATGAACTCACGGAACTCATCCTCATAGGCACCATAGGAGTGAGGCTTGATATCCGGGTTCCACGGATTGATATGCCGTACCGCACGGGAGTTATTCTTCATGTTCCTGGTCGGACTCATGAAAATACCACCAAGATGCATCAATTTACTGAACGGGAAATAAACCAGCAACGTACAGACCAGAAAGAGATGAATATAGAAAATCGATCCGATATCTGAGTTGATAACCGGCTGGAAGGTAACGAGCCCGACTGCCAGCTCCTTGATACTGATAATATCAATGCCACCACGCAGGAAATGTCTCATCAGCATGCCGGTCAGTCCTATCGTAAAAATCAGAACCAGCGGGAAATAGTCATTGACCAGTGAAATATAGCGTACATGACGATTGGTCAGCCGCCTGATAAACAGAAAGGTTACACCAGCCAGCAATCCGGCTGAAGTCATGTACATTGACGGCGTCATTATCTCAAACATCGAATCAGCCCAGTCAAGCCATTCAATCACCGATGGAACCGGATTCAGAAACAGCCTCATATGCCTGATAACAATAACCAGAAAAGAATAATGAAAGATCAGAGCAAACAGCCAGAGCCACTTTGAGGATTCATAGGTGATTTTTGGACCATCATGAATATCGGCTTTGGTATTTCTGAAAAGGGACCGGAACGTGAAGATTTCCAGAATCATCCGGGCAATAACTTCCGATGTTGTGTCCGGGGCCTCTAACTTGTCCCGCTTGACCCAGTCCAGAGACTTTCCCTGACCGCAGGTTGTCTGAATCGAGAAGGGAACCGGTGATTTGGCCCATTGAACGACTCTGTAGACAAAGCCACCCAAGAAGACCAAGATGGCCAGATACGGTACGGCAACACCAAAAAAGTATTGCATTCCCGGTATCTGGGAACCGAGCCCGGCAATCAGAACCAGAGCTATGACCGCCAGGAACGAAAAGGCGTACTTCATTTCTTACCTCGCTTCAAGTTAACTGTGTTATGATCATCCTGCCATCACCAATAAAAAGGCCGAATAACCAGTTAATTACTATCTATACTCTCCAAACCTTTTATATGAGTCAACACCTTTGATGGACAGGTGCTGTCTGTAAGGATAGCACTACCGGATTTGATTTCCCTGATCCGTATATCATAAACCCGCATCTTGCACTCCATATACAGATCAAACGCTTTGAACAAAGCCAAATCAACCGCAAATTCAAAATCGTACAATTCGGAAACCAGTTCTCGGGTTTCCTTATCAGAACCAAGAATATCCCGGGTAATATGCTTTACTGCAGAGAGCGGCGCTATGGCCTGGGATGGTGAAAACTCCTGAACAGCTCTCAAATGCATGAAATGAGAAAGGGCCCTCTTCACTTGTTCATCGTCCCCACCCTTTATCAACAGAGGGAAAAGGGCCTTGTAACAATTTCTGACGGAACCACCTATCGGATTTGCAAACTGATCTTTTTCTTTTTTAAAGAAATTCGAGGATGTATAGGTAGAGAGTGTGTATTCAACCCACCTATCAACAATCCTATACCTGTTATTATGAAGCGCTTCCGCAAGCTTCATTTCACACAACCCCACTCCATAAGAACCTGATATTATTTAATACTTTCCCCATTATGCCTTTGCAAATGAATGACCATTCACAAAAGAGCTTTTTTAGCACTTTTAAATCGCTTTTTCAAGATTATTTTATTTTGAGACAAAGGCACAATGAACAATACCCGATACAAGTATCTATTTCCCGAGTAAATCAACGAGATCAGTAATAACCATTTCGGCCTCGACAATATAGGGATCCTCAGCCAGCTGATCACGCCATATCTGTTCTTTTTTCTTTTTATCATCGTCCCCAGGCCCATTCGTTTCGTTATCGTCCTGCGTTTCATCATCAAAACGACGGTAATGGGACTCGACCTTTTTCCTGGCCTCCTTCTCTTCCTTTCGTTTGGAACGCATCGAATCGAGACTGAGGTCAATGAAAGTCTGCTCTTTTCTCCGAATTGAACGTTCGGCCTCCTCTTTAATAAGCCTCAGCCCTTCAGACCGGGTAATCCGTTCCCTGCTTCTCTTGCTGATTTCATCCAGCTTTATCACCTTGTCCGAATACATATCGTAATCAACGGGACGATCCTGATCCCACTCCAGAGAATAATCCAGGTACTGTTCCCCGGATTCAAGATGCTGAAAAAGACTTGGCAAAATGATATCCGGTACCACTCCCTTATACTGGGTCGATTCACCATTGATTCGATAAAATTTCTGGATGGTCACCTTCAAAGCACCAAGATCGGCATAACGCTTAAAATTGAGCAGGGGGATCATCTCGTTGAGGTTGAGAATGGTCTGAACCGTTCCCTTCCCGTGGGTATGTTTACCACCGACAATTACCGCCCGCCGATAATCCTGCAAGGCCGCAGCCACAATCTCGGAAGCGGAAGCCGAGAACTGGTTGACGAGCACAACCAGAGGTCCGCCATAGACCATGCGTGCATCTTCATCCTCAAGTATCCTTTTGAACCCGGAACTGTTTTTTACCTGAACCACCGGACCGGAGTCGATAAAGAGACCGGCAATGTCAACCGAGTCTATCAGAGCCCCCCCCCCATTATCACGTAAATCAAGGATCATCCCTGCTACGCCTTCCTTTTTCAGCTCCAGGATTGCCGCCCGCGTGTCATCGGTTGAATTTCGGCCGCGTTTTCCTTTACGAGTCTTTTCAAAATCACGATAAAAACTCGGTACATTTATATAACCTATCTTAAACCGGTCTCCATTCAAGACTGCGAACTTGACAAAGGCGTCTTCAATCTGAACAACATCCCTGACGATCGGGATGATCTCCTTGGCGCCATCCCGTTTACGGACAGTCAAACGGACCTCCGTTCCTTTCGGCCCACGAATAAGTCTGACCGCATCCCTCAAGCGCATATCGGTTATTTCAACCGGTTCATCGTTTCCTTCACCGACCGCAAGAATCACATCCTCTGCTTTCAATTGTCCCTGCCGGTCTGAGGCACTGCCCACCAGAATACGCACCACTTTGATATAGCCGTCTTCTTCACGGAGCATCGCCCCAATCCCTTCAAAACTGCCCCGCATCTGAGTATCAAAATCCTCTTTTTTGGCCGGTGCCATATAACTGGTATGGGGATCAAAGGCACGGGCGACGGAATTAAAGAAGCGATCATAATGATCCTGCACTGTTTCCCTGCCCAGCCGGTTGAAGAAATGATTAAACCGCCTGCGCACCTTTACTCTTGCTTCCTCGAGCAGTTCCTCACGATCAACGTCCTTGTTTTCCTCTCTTTTTTTTTCTTCAAGATCAAGATACCGGTTATGTATCTCCGCCTTTACCAGCTTGCGCCACCGCTCCTCCAGTCCGGCAAGATCTTCAGCATAAGAAAGCTTTTCCGGATCGGTTTCCAGCATATCACGCTCATCCGGTTTTATGTTCTCACCCATTATCCGCTCAACAATATTCCTCACCTGAGATATCCGTTCATTCAAGATATCGTATCCGGTTTCTGGAAGAACGATTGTACCTTGGTTAAGGTTGTCATCTATCACCTCAGCAAATGACTGTAATTGCTTAACATCTGAGCTAAGCAAAAAACGTTTCTGGTAGTCCAGTTGTTTCAGGTAAAGATCAAAAGCTGCACGGGCAAGCTGGTCATCAACGTCCTTGTCGCTGAAATGGATTGGCGGCAATTGCCTGCTCAGCATATAACCAATCATTTTATTCCGTTCCCGGTTAACCTCCCCTTTTTCTGCATAACAAACGCTCACAAAAAAAAGGAAGAACAAAAACGGGACTGTAACGAACAACAAAAATTTACTGTTTTTCATATATTCATACAGATAAGATTGATGACAAGGGCGCCCTGATCCTGAAAGGGTGGGCTGTACAACATGGTTCATATCAAAAGCCTAGCACAAATACCATGACAAAGGCAAACAGGATACACCAATTAAAAACAGATTTCACCTCATCTACCAGCAAATGGGTATCACTGTTTACAAAGAGTCCTGAGTGCTGCAGGAAATATGGTTATACTCAAACCAAGCCGGTCAACAAACCCGCGCAACTCGGCCCAACTGCAATCAAGAGATGCCGGACCCCCGTGACACGCTCCATCCCGAATCGCTTCGTTCAGGAAAACGACAAGAGCGGCGGCAACCTCCGTTCTCAGATCAACCGGATCAATCTGTTGCCTTTGACAAAAGGATTCATAACGGTACCAGTTGGCAATTGACCGTTTGACCCCCCGATAAACGGGCTGTCCACGATTGCTATACAGTATATCCCGAAGCACAATCTCACGATATCTGAGGGCAGCCGCATCAACCAGCTGACGAGCCTGATCTTCGGTCAACTTCAGACGTGGACCATCCTGATTCTCACTCAGATAGAAAAAAGCGGCATGAAGCGCAACCTCCGGCAATTCCCCGGAATGTCTGACGCTATACCATTCATTCTCCAGGATAATTTCAATATCCTCATTTTCGACCATGTTCCTCAAGCCCAAAAACACTTTTCAGAATAGTGACTCGAACGTCATCGTCAAGATGAGAAGATTCTCCTTTCAGATATTGTAACGGATCATGCAGTATCTTCGCAGATATTGCCAAAGCCATTTTCTCAATCCTCTGCCGGTCACACTCGTCAACATCAATCCGGGAAAGCGTACGGGCAAGTTCACGACGACAGATAGCATCTACCTTGTTCCGCATCGCCATAATCGTCGGAGTCACCGTCATCGACTGCAGCCAGCGGCTGAATTTAAGCCGTTCCTCGTCAACGATCCTTCTGGCCTTTATCGCTTCTTTCTCACGCTCGGCCCTGTTACTCTCAACCACCTGGCTGAGATCATCAATATCATAGAGGAAGACACCACTGATTTCATTCAGGTTCGGATCAAGATCTCTCGGTACCGCAATATCGATAAAAAACAAGGTCCGGTTTCTGCGGGTCTGCATTAAAGGCCTGACGTCATCTGCAGTCAAAACAAGATCAGGAGAACCGGTGGAAGAGATGATAATATCGACCCGTTCAAGTTGTGCCCGGATTTCTTCAAGCATACAGGATTCACCATTGAATCGTTTGGCAAGATCAATCGCCCGGGAAAGAGTGCGGTTTGCAACAACCACACCGCCGACACCCTGACCAACCAGATGTTCCGCGGCAAGCTCTGCCATTTCACCAGCACCGATCAATAGCACCCTTTTTTCATTGAGCTGGCCAAAAATCTTTTTAGCCAGCTGTACCGCGGCATAGCTGATGGAGACGGCTGATGAGCCAATCCCCGTTTCACTGCGCACCCGTTTTGCCACCGTAAAAGATTTATGCAACAACTTATTGAGTAACGGGCCGGTATTCTTCATCCGGGAGGCATATCGATATGCCTCCTTGAGCTGGCCAAGAATCTGAGACTCTCCAACCACCAGGGAATCCAACGATGCCGCTACCTGAAAAACATGGTCAACGGCATCCTCATCATGATAAATATAGGAGTAGTGGTACCACTCTTCCGACCTGATGGCATCCCCAAACAAAAATCGCATCAACCGCTCTTCTACAATCTGACTACCCTCTGAAACAAAAAGCACTTCCACCCTGTTACAGGTAGAAAGCAGAAAACATTCGGAAAGCCCCTCCATAGTCCTCAACGACGCGAGCGGTTCCTCATAACCTGAAGTCAACGCCATTTTTTCCCGCACTTCCAGCGGTGTCGTTTTATGGTTGACCCCAATCAGGGTGATTTTCTTTTCAGACATTTCAGATCACCCGATCATTTACCCGACAACCTGCCAGAGCGTCAGCAAGACAAGAACAAAACCGGCAACCACCATCAATGCCGCCCGGCGCCCTCTCCAGCCAATCGAAAACCACTGATGAATCTGGATCAGATAAATTCCCCAGATCAAAAGCGAACAAATCTCTTTCTGATTCCAGCGCCAATAAACCCCCCAGGCCTGTTTCAACCAGAGAACACCGGTTATCATACCGAGCGACAGAAAAACAAAGCCGACGACCAGACAGTGAGAGTTCAGCTGGTCAAGTGCGTCAAGTGATGGCAAACGGGAAAAAAAATAGCCGAGCCTTCTGCTCTTCAGTTCATACTCCTGAATCAGGTACATGATACCGCCACAAAACGCTAAAGAAAAAAAACCATAGGATAACAGGGACAAACCCGCATGGACAGGAAGCCAGAAACTCTGAAGTTCTGGCTTTAACGGAATCATCTCACGAGGAGTAAAGGCAGCAACAATCAATAAGATGAAAACCAGCAGGGAGACAAACATGCCAAAATTTTTTACCGTATAGCGCCAGCGAAACGATATCGAAGCAACGGTCGTCGACCAGGCGAAGAAAAACACCGCCTCATGCAACGTCGTCACCGGGGTATAACCAGCCATAATATATCGCAGCAGAATATAACCCGTCTGCAGAACCCATGATGAAAAAAGAATCAGCCGCGCAATTCTCGAGCAATTTTTTTTCTGAGTCACAAAACAGATGACATAAACGGCACAAGCCCCCGCAGTAACGATTAGAATGATTTGAAAAAGTACATAACTGATTTCGTACATCATCGTTTTTTACTCCATTGCCGTTACGTGATCCTGTTCTTCACCCGGCATTTCCTCACACCCGTTTTCAATAAAGTCAGCAACAAGCATTTCCACATTGACTGTCTCTGGCAGGACAGGTCTCAAATAATCAGTCAATCCCCCCCAGTTTTTCTGACGTATACAGGAAAGTAACGGTAAATCGAGAATCTGACGAAAAAGAATCCCGTTTTCCTCCGGAGAACGACTGCCAACGACTGTGTTACGTATCCTGGCCATTAAAGTGATCAGCAGGCCATATTCAGGGCCGAACTCGTCCATCAACGTCGCCTTAATCCGGGCCGACAGGGCAGGACTGCCACCACCTGTTGAAATAGCAATCAATAACGCTCCTCGCCTGAGCTTTGCAGGAACCTGGAAATCACAAGATTCGGACATATCCGCACAATTGACCAATATTCCAAGCTCCCGGGCCCTCTCTGCAACCCGGTTCTGAACCCCTTTTTCATCGGTCGCTGCAAAAACGAGAAATGCCCCGTCCAGATCTGTATCGGCAAAGTCATGCCTGAACCACTCCAGTTTACCCTCTTCTTCCTGTACCCTGATAAAATCGGAAACAAAGGGACTGACAACCCGCACCCGTGCCTCGCAAAACAGCAGAGACGCCACTTTACGGGAAGCAACTGCTCCACCGCCAATAACAACACATAAGCGTCCTGAAATATCGAGGTTAATCGGATAGTAATTCATACGCTTCCTGAAGTCACCAAAATCACGGCCAGACCAGTCGCGGCGACCGCCAGACAATAATAACCAAACCATGGTAACCGGTTTTTTCTTACCACATCAAGCAGCAAAATAATGGCAAAGTATCCGGTCACTGCTGCAGAAACTGTTCCGGCACCGATATACATCAACGTTTCAGGAAGAAGCGGTTGTATAAAAACGTCCCGGAGTTGCAAAACTGCAGCCCCCAAAATTGCCGGGATGGACATGAGAAACGAAAACCGGGCAGCAGTCTCACGGTTAATACCGAGCAGCATTCCAGCAAATATCGTTGTCCCGGATCGGGAGATCCCCGGAGCCATAGCACATGCCTGAGCACAACCGATCAACAGTGACCGAAAAGAATTCAACCGTTTTCCTCGATCCTTTAAAAAACTGGTAATGATCATCAGGAGACCGGTTACAATCAGCATCAGACAGACGACAAACGTTGAGGAAAACATCATTTCGATACGATCCTTAAAACCAAGACCAATAATGACGGCAGGCAGCGTCGCAATAACGATATAGATATCTAAATAAAGAAAATGACGTACCTGCCGTTTCCTATTACCGGATATCCAGCGAAAGGGAGCATACAGCATTTTCAGAATATCATCCCTGAAAACGATCACAACCGCCAGCAAGGTCCCCAGATGCAGCATTACATCAAAAACCAACCCCTGTTCCTGAAATCCGAGAAGTCGTGAAGCTATCACCAGATGCCCGGAGCTCGATACGGGCAAAAATTCTGTCATCCCTTGAATAACACCAAGCAGAATCGCCTTAATCAACGCCACAATTCATCTCCCTGAAAAGCGATTCACCAACGTAAAAAAACGTGTTCTCTGAGCAGTTTGTACCATCAATTATTCTTTACCTGGTATGTTACATCACAAAAAGAAAGGGGCCGACTAACCTTCGTCAGCCGACCCCGCACCTGTACATGAGCTAAAAACAGGCGTGCTATCAATCAGCAACCTTCCGTTGCAGCACCGCCCTTTTTCTTGGCAGTTGGAACTTTCAGTTCGTCTCCTGCCTTGAATTTATCAGCTTTTTTCCCACAATTCAGGATCACTTTTTCACCGTCAACGGACTCAACCGTACACTTGACCTTGGCAGCCATTCCCGTACCGGCTACGCCCAGTACAAAACAAAATGCAAGTACTGAAGAAACTATTCTTTTTTTCATCTGAAAACTCCCTTTATGCTGGTTTCTTTTTCCCCGGTTTAGCTACCGGTTTTTCATTCATCGGGACAATTCCCTCTTATATCCACACTGCCTTATAGTGGGGTATCCACACTATTTAAGCATAATCTAAGATACCGTATTTACCAACTATTGTCAAGAAACCATTCTGACTTTTCCGTCAGTTCTGGCTCTTGCCGCTATTACCTGATAACCTGCCTGATATCCCGCTCCAGTACCGAGTGGGGAACATAGCCGGTATATCTTTTAACCACCGTCCCGTTGCTATTGACCAGAAAAGATGTAGGAATCCCGTAAACGCCTCCAAATCCCTTGATAACCGTATTATCCGCAATCATCACCGGATAATTGATTTTTGTCTTTTCTATCAGCCGCTGTACCGTTTTTTTCCCTCCTCGCTCAACCGACAAGCCAACAACTGAAAACGCCTTGCCTCCAAACACCGTCTGCAGGTCAACAAGATCAGGGATTTCCTTGACACAAGCGGGACACCAGGTCGCAAAGAAAACGACCAATAATGATTTCCCATTAAATGACGTACTGCTGATCTGTTCACCGGTTACCACATTCTCAAGGGTAAATGGTGGCATCCTGGTGGCGGACCATGCAGGAACAGTCACAGTTGATATTAGAAAAAACGATATCGATACAATGATCAATATCAAAAAACGACGGATGTTCATAATCGGTTCCTTATCTCTTTAATATATTCCTGTTTTATGCTATCTTCTCAAAACAGAATATTGCATTCTGACCGTATGTCAACCAACCCCGATGGTTGTCACGGTATTATACCCGGAATAAGTATAAGCATTATTTTCCAGTACCCCGATACGACCAGAAGAGACGTTGAGGTCACCAGTGGATAAAGGGGACACCACTATAACAAACAGCTAACTTACATAACAGCAAACAGCGAAACATTCAACCTGTTCCAGAACGAGATTATGAATATCCTCATACCGACAAAACGATATACAAGCCTTCTTTTTATTACCCTCATGTTCTTTTCCGTCAGCCCGGCGATGGCACGTATGGTCGACCGAATCGTCGCCGAAGTCAATGGCGATATCATTACCTTATCCGAACTGAACGAGGAAGGTACTGTCTACCTCAATACCATTTCTGAACGCGTTACCGCAGCAAACAGGGAACGGGCGTTAAATAAGGCACTCAATCAGATCCTGGATGGCCTGATCGACAAAACATTAATCGCCCAGGCCGCTGCCAAAAGAAAAATCAGTGTCAGTGATAAAGAAATCGAGGATGCCGTTCAGCGCATTATGACCACTAATAACGTAACCATTACAGAACTTGAAAAGGATCTCAAAAAATCGGGAATTGACCTCAGGACCTATAAAAAGAACCTCAAAAGTCAACTCCTCCAAAACAAGCTCGTCACTCGTGAAGTGCATTCAAAAATTGTCATTACCGAAGACATGATTCTCGACTATTATGACACCGAATATACCAGCCACGTTGCCGAGGGTGATTACTATCTGCTTCAGATTGGTACCAGCTGGGGAAATACGGAAGATTCTCAAAAATCTAATGCATCACTGTATGAAGACAAAATGAATGCCCGAAAGCAGGCGGTAAGAATACATGAGCTTGCTAAAAACGGACAGGATTTCAGAACGCTCGCCAAAAAATTTTCCGACCTTCCCTCTGCTCCGGATGGAGGTGATATTGGCGTATTCTCCGAAGATGAAATGTCATCGTATATGAAAGAAGCGGTCATCCACCTCAAACCCGGAGAGATAAGCCCGATCGTTGAGACACCGGCAGGCTTCCAGTTCTTTAAGCTGCTGTCCAGTAAAGAAGGCGGAGTCGTCATGCAGGTCCCCTATGAATCAGTAAAAGAAGAAATCCGAGAAACCCTGTTTCAGAAATCGCTGGAAACTGAGTTCCAAAAATGGATCAATACATTGAAAAAAAGTTCTTACATAAAGAAAATGCTGTAGAGAACAACGATACATATCAGGGACAAAAGACAATATGGAAAACAGTGACCACCGGGACAAACAGGAAGGTGTCGGCAGCCTGTTGAGAAACCGTCGGCTGGAACAGGACCTTGATATTTCAGAGATTTCTGAAGAAACCAAAATCCCGGCAAAGACGATTCGGGCAATGGAAGCAGACGATTATGAAGCCCTTCCCTCTCAAACCTTTGCCCGTGGTTTTTATAGTATCTATGCAAAAAAACTCGGTCTTGACCAGGAACAAATAGTAATTCACTACGAAAAAGAAAGACATGAAACAAGCCACGATAAAAAACAGTCACATCTTTCTTCTCCAAGCTGGTGCTACAAAGATATCGGCACCATGGCCGAACGACCGGCAATGACCATCGGGTCGATAGCAGGATGTACGATCCTCGTCCTGATATTGACGATTACCGGAATCAGCTGGTATGCCGGCTATAATCCGGCAACCGAGTTGAGCAAATGGCTGCGAAGCCTGAAACCAGATCCATCAGTTGTGCGAACTAGAGAACACCCTCCTGCCCCGGTTCGTGATACGGTTCAAAACGAAAAAGACAAAGCCGATTCCGAGACAAAAAAAGGACCAGAGCCAGTTTCTCCGATCTCATACCGTCTTGGCGGCTCTTTCAAAAAAACCGTTGTCCTTAAGCTGACAATTGACGAACAGGCACCGGAGGAACTGACAATTCCAGCAGGGACAACCAGATTATGGGAAGCAGCTGAGAGGATTGTTCTTGAACTGAAAAGTATTTCCGGCGTCAACCTTACCCTGAACGAGCTCCCTATCCAGATACCGGAACCGGTTGCAGGCACCTACATTATATCGATTCCGGAATATTTTTTGGATCAGGATGTCAACCATACGAACTGACATCCCGGCCATTGTCCTGGACAGCAAAGATTATGGTGAATCCGACAAGATTGTCACCTTTCTCTGTCAGGATATTGGCAAGCTGACGACCATTGCCAAGGGAGCCCATCGCAGCAGAAAACGGTTTGTCAACAAACTCGAACTCTTTTCTTTTCTGCACATTACCTGTTCGATACCGAGATCCGGCGCAATGGTGATGGTTACCGAAGCCGATCTCCGAGACAGTTTTATCCAATTAAGGAAATCAGTACACAGGTTTCAGGCCGCATCAGTCATCAGGGAGATAGCACTGCTTTCCACCAGTGAACGACTGCAAGATGACCATCTGTTCATGTTACTTCTATGGGCCCTGCAGAGCCTTGAACAAAACAAGAAAACGAAAAATACCGTCGCTCTCTTTCTGGTCAGACTTTTTGACTGTATCGGCTACCGCCTTGATTTTTCGGGCTGTAGAAACTGCGGTGCCGTTTACCACAATCACTCCTCGGCTACCCTCAATCTACAGGCAGGTGGACTCATCTGTCGTCATTGCCAGAAAAGCCGGGGGATAACCGGTCGACAACTAAGCGGAGGAGCCGTCCAGACATTTGCCTCAATCCAGAATCAGCCACTGCAGCAATTGGAAAAAATCAAAATCTCCGGGCCACTCTTGGTCGAGATTCTCGATATTACTTATCGCTACAGCCGCCATCTCTTTCAACGGGAGATACACTCATGGAAACAATTCCTCACCAGTCAGCATTTTTTCCCGCAGGCTGACAAGCAGGAAAAATAAAAGCTATTCGGAACAATATCGTATTTCACCGCTGTATTCGGTAAGGCGGCTTCCATCATCAAGTTCCAGCACAAGTCCCCCTGACCCCGTAACATCAAGCACCCTCGCCTTAAACTGCGGTTCTTTGACAACATCAAAGCCAAACAACACCCGCCGACCGATACTGTCACTCAGATCACACCACCGCTCAAGCAGCGCATGTCTTCCCTGGCGACCAGACCATTGTTCCTCCTTCAAATAGTGATCCTCCTCATAAAGCAACAAACCAAGATTCCATGCAAGTTTTGCCAGGAAACAACAGGTAAAGGTTTTCATATCAACAGGCCGGCCAAGAATATCTGCCAGTGAAACCGCGCCTTGTTGCAGTTCCCGGGGAAACTCTCTGTTATTGACATTGACACCAAAACCAGCAAGAATACAGGCTTCTCGGGAACGGGAACCAAAAACACTTTCAAGCAAAAAACCGGCTATTTTATTACCATCGACAAGCACATCATTAATCCAGCGAACAACCGCCGACTCAGCACCCGCCTGCCGCAGGGTCTCACAGCAGGCGACGCCAAATACCAGTGGCAGCAGCAGGCGGGATGACGGCAACAGGGTATCGACATAAATCATCGAACCCCATAACCCCCCTTCAGGCGCATACCACTGCCGGGTGAAACGACCTCTGGCACCGGTCAGCCTCTCAGCAAGATATATGGTCCCGCTGCCAATAGAGATACCTTTTTCTTCATTCAGTCGGATTTGTCTATCGGCCAATTCCATAGTCCGGGACAATGAAGGAAAGCAATGAATAGCCGAGCCGACAAAACCGCCATAGCGCAAAATCAGCCGGGCCCGATCTCCAAACATTCCGGCCAGCCGCAACGGCAACTCGACCTGCCGGATATAGGTTCGAAGGTCACTTTCGGAAACAGACAAAATGGACGTCTTTCAACAATGATAAGGCATCAGGAAAACAGGACACACCTCTTACATATTATCCCATTCAGCTTTTACCCTGGTTATAACTTTTTGAATCAATGGTAATTTTTCAACGGCACAAACACCAATAAGAGGCGCACCCTGATTCACAGAGATCCCTGGATTGAAATAGACAGAATAAATAACCCCCTCTTCACCAGCGTAATAAACCGGTGTGTCTCTTTTCATCAACGACATCGTCAAAATTTCTTCACCGGGACGAATAATGATCTCCCGCGCACTCTTTTTTTCAATGCGTGCCTGTATATCCAGTGAGAAAAAATATTTTGCTTTTTCTGGAGCCGGAAAAAGGTACAAGACATCTTTCAGAATGTTCTCGATAATTTCCTTCTTCTTTAATGGATGACGGATTGTCATCAGCTTTTCACCCGCCTCGACAAAACACCCATCGAGTTCACTGTTCATGTCAGAGACAACCCCGTTAATCGGGGCTCCAATCATCTTGGGATTTCGCTCACGGGTAATTTCATACAAAGCCGTTCCCGGAAGATGGTTCCATTCCCCTCCAGGAGCTTCTACTCCCGTTCCTATTTCAACCTGATAACGAATAACCCCGGTATGCGTTGAAAAGATATCGACATAATCGTAGGGATCAGAACGATATTTGCTCAGGATATCATCAAAGTGTATCTCGTCTGACATAAGGTTGCATTCAGGTTTTGCATCCAAGGAAGCTTATATACTAGTTTCAAGCAGGCTGGGAGCGAAGCACACATAACTCCAGTCGTTTTCAGGTCCACAACCCGGCAAGATATCGTTCCGGGAATAAAGAGGCCCAAACGCACCCATCGTTTTTTATCCACTCCATCCCCATTTGAATCGTCTCCTCATAGAACAGAGTCTCTTTTATACTGTCACATCAGATCAATGGCAAGTCCTTTTCCAGAAATGCTTTAAAGCTGTGATCTTAATCACGGAACAACAGCCCTTGCTCCCCGACATGTTTTTATCATTCCAGATTCATATTGACATGCTAAAAACACTATGTAATTTTGAAATGGTTTCCGAATCCAACACAAAGAAAACAGGTAAAAAAACAGGGCAAGCTTGCCGCTACAGCTAAAGAAGACTTCACGATAACCGTGACAGCGTTCACAGACCAGTAAGCCGGAATTCGTTTATACGCCTGCTTTTTGAACATATCAGTGAGACGAAAAAACGGTATTTCCCCCAATAATCAGAGATATCAGGGGCTTCTCATGAGAATCCTAAATCAAAAAATCGTTTTATTGTGGCGATTATGATAAGAAAACAGAAAGCAACACTCTTTGGGATTGGTGTCGGACCGGGTGACCCGGATCTGATAACGGTCAAGGCCGTTCGATTACTGAAGGAAATGGATGTCATTTATACCGCATCCTCAACGAAAAATAATTTCAGTCTTGCCTTGCAAATCGCATCACCTCATATACCTGAGAATGCAGAAATTCACGCCCTTTCTTTTCCAATGACACGGGACAAAAACGTCACCGATCACGCCTGGAAAGAACATGCTTCTGCTATTTACCAGGATATCCACCAGGGTAAGAATGTTGCCTTTCTAACGCTTGGAGATCCCCTTACCTATGCTACTTTTGGTTATATTCTGCAAAAAATGAACAAGCTCTATCCCGATGTCCCCGTTGAAACGGTTCCTGGAATCACATCGTACCAGGCCGCGGCTGCCCGTACCAACACTCCCCTTGTTGAGGCCGAAGAATCACTCCTGATCACGTCCGGAGCGGCAGGCGGTGAAAATTTGAGAAAACTGAATGGTCAGATTGAAAACATAGTACTATTGAAAGCCTATAAAAATGTCGATGGCATTTTGGAAGCCTTGGCAGAAGCGGACATGTTGAACACGAGTATCGCTGTTTCAAAATGCGGTCGTGATGGTGAAACAATCACCCGGGATATCAAAACGCTCAAAGATCATCAACCAGACTACTGGACGCTCATCATTGCCAAAAAAAACAACAGCCAATGAGTTTTTTACCAATGAAGAGTACCTTTTCTTTACCCTGAGCCTCAAAGCAAGTCAAAGGGTTTACCCGCGTGCATTCAACAATAATAAAACATCCTCACTATCTGAGACTCCTGCTCTCTTTTCTCTTCACTGCCACTCTTATTCTCTTCAGTCTCTTGTTCATCGACACAATTGACGGCAGCCTGATCACCACCAGTTTCCTCTATCCGCTCTGCAGATTGTTGGTCCTGATTCTTCTTGGACTGATGGCTGGCCAGATTATCGAATCCACAGGCCTGACCCGCAGGCTGGCAATAGTGGCAAAACCATTGTTTAGCTTTGCTAACCTTGGACTCCGCTGCAGTACAGCCTTCACAACAGCCTTTATTTCGGGAGTTGCGGCAAACGCAATGCTGTCTGGCTTTTATCAGGATAAATTAATCAATAAAGACCAGATGTATCTCACCAATCTCCTGAACCAGATTCCGGCATACGTCCTTCATATCCCAACCACCTTTTGTATCATTCTTCCCCTGGCAGGAAGAGCCGGAGCAATCTATTTCGGCTTAACCTTTGCAGCACTTTTGCTGCGAACCATTGTCTTACTGCTGTTTGGCCGGTTCTTCGTAACACCGACAACAGAAACGAAAAATCACAGAAACCATATTCAGCTGAAAACAAAACAGGAATCAACCATTATCGAAACCATCCGCTCACGCCTGCCGGCACGACTCGCCACCATTGTGGTCTGGGTATTGCCCCTGTATTCAATCATCTTTCTGCTGAGTCATACCAATCAATTTGATCAGATAAACCGGATATTAGATACTTTTTTCATAACCCGGTTTGTGCCGGTCGAGGCCTTGTCCGTTGTAATATTAGGATTTACCGCAGAATTCACTTCAGGTTTTGCTGCAGCCGGAGCAATGCTGGATGCTGGTATTATCACCATCAAACAGACGGTAATTGCTTTAATAGCGGGTCATGTTCTCGCTTTTCCCGTTCGGGCACTGCGTCACCAGCTGCCGCGTTATATCGGCATTTTTGCTCCGAAGATGGGAACTCAACTCTTGTTACTCGGTCAGCTACTGAGAATTTCCAGTATTATTGTTGTTACCCTGCTCTATTATTATTTTTGCTGACACAAAAATTCACTTCATAATATATGTCAAATCGGTAACTCGTCAAAGAAAAAAAGGTTTCAACCGAATCGGCTGAAACCTTTTTATGTTGGCGGAGCGGACGGGACTCGAACCCGCGACCTCCGGCGTGACAGGCCGGCATTCTAACCAGCTGAACTACCGCTCCAGACTTCTGTTTTTTGGTGGGCGGAACAGGGCTTGAACCTGTGACCCTCGGCTTGTAAGGCCGATGCTCTCCCAACTGAGCTACCCGCCCATAAAACGTGGGTGACTTTTTACCAACTTAACCCATACCCGTCAAGCGAAAAAAGGCTATTGGGGCGTATTATATTCAGAAACGGTGATATCTTCGTAAACAGAATTAAGCGGAGCATCCCTGAACACCGTTTCACCATTGTCGGTAACAATTGCCTGTTCAAGAACATCATCCATATGCTCAACCAGACGGATAGAGAGTTTCTTCAATATCTTCACGGGCACATCATTGAGATTTCGCTCGTTGTCACTCGGTATCAGAACGTTGGTGATATGCCCTCTTTTGGCCGCCAGTAACTTCTCTGTCAGTCCGCCAATGGGGAGTACCCGTCCCCTGAGTGTAATCTCACCGGTCATTGCCAGCTGATGTCTGACCGGTTTTCTGATCAGAGCGGAAACCAGTGTTGTCGCAATGGTAATACCGGCCGATGGGCCATCCTTCGGAATGGCCCCCTCAGGCACATGTACATGAATATCAAGCTTCTGGTAAAAATCAGGCTCCAATCCAAGACGTTCGGCCCGGGAACGGACATAACTGAGAGCAGCCTGAGCGCTTTCCTGCATGACGTCTCCCAGCTTTCCGGTAATGATCAGTTTCCCCGATCCCGGCATCAGGGTCGCTTCTATCTGCAACAAGTCACCGCCAACCTCGGTCCAGGCAAGACCGGTGGTCAATCCAATACGGTCCTGTTCTTCGGCAAGACCGTAACGGTATTTTGGCGTCCCGAGAAATTTATGGATCGACTGGGCACTCAACTTATACGTTTTTTTCGTCTCTCCCTTTTTAAGTCGATCACGGGCAATCTTACGGCAAAGAGAGGCAATATTACGCTCAAGATCTCTGACCCCTGCTTCTTTGGTATAACGCCTGATCACTTCAAAGAAGGCACCATCTGTGAGCTTGATATCACCGTCAGCAAATCCATTTTCTCTGATCTGTTTCGGCAGCAGATAGTCGTCTGCAATCCTCAATTTCTCTTCTTCGGTATAACCGCTGATCCTGATGATCTCCATCCGGTCCTGCAACGGTACGGGAATTCCGTGTAAATTATTGGCAGTAGTGATGAAAAACACTTCGGAAAGATCGTAATCGATATCAAGATAATGGTCATTAAAAGCAACATTCTGTTCGGGATCCAGAACCTCCAGTAACGCAGAAGAGGGATCGCCACGGAAATCGGTTGACATCTTGTCGACTTCATCAAGACAGAAAACCGGGTTGGCGACACCAGCACGCTGCATCGACTGGATGATCTTGCCTGGCATTGCCCCGATATAGGTGCGACGATGTCCGCGAATTTCCGCTTCATCCCTGACACCACCAAGAGACAGCCGGACGAATTTACGATTCAAAGCCCGGGAAATAGAGCGACAGATCGACGTCTTACCGACACCGGGAGGACCAACGAGACAGAGAATCGGGCCTTTTATCTTTTTCACCTGAGCCTGTACTGCCAGATATTCAAGGATTCTTTCTTTCGGTTTACTCAATCCATAATGATCTTCATCAAGGATCATCTCTGCCTTGTTTATATCTATTTTTGACTTGGACTTCTTCGTCCACGGCAGCGTCAGTATGGCATCAATATAATTACGAACCACCGTTGTCTCAGCAGACATTGCCGGCATGTTTTTCAGTTTCTTGAGTTCCTTGTTTACTTTTTCCTTCGCAAGTTTCGGCAGCTTCTTTTTCTTAACCGCCTCCTCGAGTTCTGCAAGTTCATCAAGGCCGTCATTTCCCTGTCCCATCTCGGCCTGAATCTCTTTCACCTTCTCACCGAGATAGTAATTACGCTGGGTTTTTCCCATTCTTGTCTTTACCCGGGCGTTGATCTCCTTTTCAATCTCTGCCAGTTCGATTTCCCGATGGATAATTTCAAGAATTTTTTCAATACGGGCAATCAATGCCTCACACTCGAGCACCCTTTGCTTCTCATCAGCCTTGACAGGCATATGGGCACAGATGACATCAACCAGTTTTACCGGATCATCTACATTACCAACCGATTTGACGACTTCTTTCGCGATTTTTTTATTCATCGCGGCATAATGCTCAAAAGACTTTCTCAGCTCACGTTCAAAGGCAAGTATTTCACTGGAAGCAACGACCTCCTCCGGAAATTCCCTGAGTTCAACCTGCATAAAACTGCTATGAGGAACATGCGAGACGATCCGGGCTCTCGCCTTTCCTTCGACTAGGGCCTTGATCGTACCATCAGGCAGTCTGAGTAGCTGCATAACACTCGCCAATGTACCCACCTGATGAATCTCATCAGGACCAGGTTCATCCACTGCCGCGCTTTTCTGAGTCACCAGAAAAATCTCTGTCCGTTTTTCCATGACATCCTCAAGCGCCTGGATCGACTGTTTTCTGCCCACCACCAGCGGTGCAACCATATGCGGGAATATAACGATGTCGCGAAGCGGCATCAGCGGATATAATCGGGTATCACGTTTCTCTTCTGTCATATCACGTTACAACTGGAATTTTCATGCACTCTTCAGTGTATCATCATGTCCTGCATTCTGATACAGAATGACCGGGTAATCGCCACTGGTAATAACCTGCTCACTGACCACACATTCCTGCACATTCACCTTTGACGGCAGATCATACATGACATCAAGCATTGCCTGCTCAAGAACTGAACGCAGCCCCCGGGCTCCAGACTTTCTTTTCAGTGCTTTCCGGGCAACAGCCTTCAAAGCACCCTCAGTAAACCTGAGCTGAACACCTTCAAATTCAAAAAGCTTCTGATATTGTTTGGTAAGTGCATTCTTTGGTTCCTTCAGAATACGCACCAGATCTTCTTCAACCAGTTCCTCCATCGTGGCAATTACCGGCAGTCTGCCCACCAGTTCCGGAATCAGACCAAATTTCAACAGATCTTCAGGCTGAACTGACGACAGCAGTTCTCCAAGTTTTTTCTTTGAATCAGAAACGACTTGTGCCGTCAACCCAATGGATTTGGTACCGGTACGCCTTTTGATCACATGATCAAGCCCGACAAAAGCCCCGCCGACAATAAACAGAATATTGGTCGTATCAATTTTAACCAGATCCTGCTGCGGATGCTTTCGCCCTCCTTTCGGCGGAATCGAAGCAACAGAACCTTCAATAATCTTTAATAGCGCCTGTTGAACTCCTTCACCGGACACATCTCTGGTCAGAGATGGACTGTCTGACTTCCGGGCAATTTTATCGATCTCATCAATATAGATGATACCCCGTTCTGCCTTTTCAATATCATAATCAGCTGCCTGAAGCAGACTTACCAGAATATTTTCGACATCTTCGCCAACATATCCCGCCTCTGTCAAAGTCGTCGCATCTGCAATGCAAAACGGAACCTGCAGGATCTTTGCAAGGGTCTGAGCAACAAGGGTCTTACCTGAACCGGTTGGTCCGATCAGAATGATATTTGATTTCTGCAATTCAACATCATCAGCATCAAGCGGCGCATCGATACGTTTGTAGTGATTATGAACAGCAACAGACAATACCTTTTTCGCATGATCCTGGCCAATGACATATTGATCGAGATGTTCCTTGATCTCTTTTGGCTTTAAAGAGGCCTGTTTGAAAGAAGTTTCATCTTGCTGATCGCCTCCCCCCTCCTCCTCTTCATGGACAATTTCATTGCACAATTCTATACACTCATCACAGATATAGACATCGGGTCCAGCAATCAGTTTTTCAACATCTTCCTGAGTCTTGCCGCAAAACGAACATTTGCATTTGGGATCCTTTGGATTAAAATCACTCATGTTCAGCCTTCCTCACCGGATTCAGTTCTTTTCACGAGCACCTTGTCTATTATACCATATTTTTTTGCTTCTTTTGCACTCATAAAATGATCACGCTCGGTATCGGCAGCAATCTTTTTAACGGTATGTCTGGTATGCAGTGCCAATATTTTGTTGAGATCCTCCCGCATCCTCAGAATTTCCCTGGCATGAATATCGATATCGGTTGCCTGTCCCTGAAAACCACCTGCAGGCTGATGTATCATGATTCTTGAATTTGGCAGCGCGTACCGCTTGCCTTCCGCCCCGGCTGCCAGCAATAACGCACCCATCGAAGCGGCCTGGCCCATGCACAATGTCGCAATATCGCATTTAACAAACTGCATGGTATCATAAATGGCCATACCGGCACTGACGACTCCTCCGGGAGAATTAATATAGAAGGTGATATCCTTATCAGGATCCTCCGCTTCCAGAAACAGCAACTGGGCGATAATCACATTGGCCACGTCATCAGTGACTGCCGATCCCAGAAAAATTATTCTTTCCTTCAACAACCGGGAATAGATATCAAACGCTCTTTCACCCCGCGGGCTCTGTTCAACCACCATTGGTACCAGGTTCATTTTTGCTCCCTTAAAAAAAACCGACTGCGGCAGACAAGGCCAAGTCGATATCGTAAGAATCAATCAGCATCTCATTTCCTCTATGTTTCACGTACAATGCAGTCTATTCCTTTGTTTCCCGCTCAGATTCTTTTTCTTCCGTTTCAACATCAGCGGCTTCTTCTTTTTCCGCTTCTTGAGACGCGGCTTCTACCAGTCTGGCTTCTTCCCGGATAAAGGCCAGGATCTTTTCATTCAGGACTTCATTCATCAGCGGCAACATGTCATCCCGGTTCTGGAAGAACTCCTTGACCTTGGCTACCGGCATTTGATACTGGTCGCCAATCTTTTTGAAGGCCCGCTCAAGATCATCTTCACTGACCTTGATCTCCTCAACTTCCGCTATCTTTTTCAATATAAAGTCACCGGTTACACGCTGAACGGCAACGGCACGATTGCTGTTCTCAAGTTCCTGTCGATTCATCCCGGCAGACTCGAGGGTCAAGCCACTTTGCATCAACTGCTGCTCTGTCTGCTTAACCATCTGCTCAATTTCAAATCTGACCAGTCTTTCGGGTACTTCAAACTGATGTTCAGCCAAAAGCTTCTGCATAATACGATCAGTCAAATCACCTTCTGCAGTCTGTTCCTTTTCTCTCTGCAACCGCTCTTTGATCGATACTTTCAGATCTTCGAGTTTCTCGAATTTTTCATCAACATCTTTGGCAAATTCGTCATCAAGTTCAGCAAGGACCCGCTCCTTGACCTCTTTTATTTTGATCTTGAAGTCAACCTTTTTGCCGGCAAGAATCGGATTTGGGTGTTTATCCGGAAAATCAACCTGATGAGTCGCTTCATCACCCTTCTTCATCCCAACGAGCTTTGATTCAAATTCCTGGCCCATCTGACCGGATCCAACATCAACCTGGTAATCATCATTTTTGACCTGCTTCATCGGGTGTCCGTTATGGTAACCCTGATAGTCAACGATGACGACGTCATCCAGAGCAATTTCTCGATCTTCTACGGACTTCAGCACTGCCATTTGACGCTGCATGCGGGTGAGTTCCTGGTCTATAGCCGCATCATCAACGCTCGTATCCGATTTCTCAATTTCCAGCCCTTTATAGATCCCAAGCTCAAAAACAGGACGGACATCAACATGGGCGACATAGACAAAGGTTCCATCATCCTTGAAATGCACTTCCTGAATCTCAGGATGAACAACCGGATCGATATCTTCTTTTTCAATGGTGTCAAAATATGTTTCCTGAACAAGCTTTTCTCCAATCTCCGCTTCCACCTGGTGCTTATAATTCTTTACAATAATCGAACGGGGAACCTTACCTCTTCTAAATCCTTTCATTTTGGATTCTTTCTGAAGTTTTTGATACGCCTCATCAAGCCTTCCTGTAACAATATCTTCGGGAACGGTGATGGTAACCTTTCTTGTCAGTCCACTAATCTCTTCAATTTTCACATCCATTTGACATCATCCTTTTTGCTGAAACGGTTTCCTTCTGTTATGAGCCGGTCAACAACCCCTTTTTCCCGAACCGTTTCTGATCTTTTAATAATGGTGTGAGAGGAGGGACTCGAACCCACACGTCAAAGACACTGGTTCCTAAGACCAGCGCGTCTACCAATTCCGCCACTCTCACAGATTATGCATTCCCGCCTTTTCAACATACCTTTCTGCGATTACACAGGTTTTGAAAAGTAAGTATTCATCAATGCCCGGTCAAGAAAATGCATAAAAACAGACCAAAAAACTACAAAAAGTGAGAAATATAACATCTCAAGATGGTGAAGACCATATATTTTGTCTATCTCCCTTTTTTTCTCAACTTGTAATAAAAAAAATACTGGCTATTTTGACTCTGGCAGATAATCATATTCTTTTAAATGATTCATAACTAATCATCATCAAGAGGAACATATGTATTCAAAAATTTTTTTTACCACTGCCGTTTCGGCGGCCCTGCTGTTTGGTACCTCACTCATGGCAAGTGCTGAGTCAGAATCGCCCGAACTTGTCTATCAAAAGACAAAGACCTGGAAACTCCCGCATAAACCGATTGACTTTGTGCAATCCATCGACGGCGAGAAGATCTTCTTTCTTACCGATAACCATCAGATACTTATTTACGAACCGACCGGAACCCTGAAAGGAACAATCCCGGTGGAACCCGGTGTTACCAGAATTGATACTGACGTTCACGGGGAAACGATTCTTCTGCTCGACAGCGGGCAAAACAGCTTCACCTCTGTCTCCTTTGATTTTATCGTCGATATCGACCTCACCGACACCCCGATTCTTGGTGATGTAAACGCACCGGTCACCATCACCGTGTTTACCAATTTCCAATGCCCCTATTGTTCACAGATCGAACCACTGCTTACCCAGGTTCTGTCAGCAAACAAAGGTAAGGCCAGAATTGCCTTCAAATATATGCCGCTTCGGGGACGAGATATTGCCGATAAGGCAGCTCTTGGCTGTTTTGCCGCAGAGCGGCAGGGTAAATTCTGGGAGTTTCACGATGCCGTTTTTGCCACAGAGAATCTGACAGAAGAGCGAATCGAAGAGATCGCTGCAGAACTGAAACTTGATATCACCAGATTCAAGGCAGATATGAACGCTCCCGCCACCCGACAGAAAATCGCCCGGGACGCACAACAGGCTGAGGCTGCTGGTGTTCGTGGAACACCAACCGTATTCATCAACGGCCAAAGGCTGAAAAATCGTTCGCCGGGCGGGTTCCAGGCCATGATTGACAAAGCGTATGCACAAAACAAATAGCTCGTTATTCACCTGATATGCAGCACGAATCAGCAACCCGCGAACTCAGCTTCGATGACAATGATCTTGCTGCACGCCTTTACGGGGACCTGAATAAGAATATTCAGGTTCTCGAAAACGGTGCAGATGTCAAGATATACACGAGAGGGAGTACAATCAAGATTGTTGGAAGCACCCATGCTGTCAAACTCGCAAGCAACCTTCTTACCCAGCTTTATGATCTGATCGATACGGGCTACCCGGTCTATTCGTCTGACTTTGCCTTTGGTTTGAAAATCCTGCAGTCGGCCCCCTCGGCCAGACTTGACAAGATTTTTCTTGATAAGGTTTATGTAACGACCCGAAACAGGGTTATTTCACCAAAAACACCGAACCAGAAAAAATATATTGACGCAATCAGAAATAACGACATTATTTTCGGTATCGGCCCGGCCGGAACCGGAAAGACATATCTTGCCGTAGCAATGGCTGTTTCTGCCCTGGTGAACGATCAGGTTCGTTCCATCATTCTGACACGCCCAGCTGTCGAGGCCGGGGAGAAGCTGGGATTCCTCCCCGGAGACCTTGCACAAAAGGTCGACCCGTATCTCAGGCCGCTCAACGATGCATTGATGGATATGCTTGGCCCGGAGAAGGCCCTGGACCTGATCGACCAGGGAATTATCGAAATTGCACCGCTTGCATTCATGCGGGGCAGAACCCTGAGCAATGCCTTTATTATTCTGGATGAGGCACAAAACACGACACGAGAACAGATGAAGATGTTCCTGACTCGCATCGGCTTTGACTCAATGGCTGTGATCACCGGAGATATCACCCAGGTTGATCTACCGACCCACCAGCAATCAGGACTGATCCAGGCTGAAAAACTGCTCCGTTATATCAGCGGTATCGGCTTCTGTCATTTTACCAAGGATGACGTTGTCAGACATCCTCTCGTTCAAAAAATAATTCAGGCCTATGAAATTGACGGGGGCCAAAACAGAATGGTCCAGACGATATGAGCTGAAAAGGCATTCACTTCGATACCGTTATGTCCTCAACGATTATCATACACCACCAGAAGATCAACAGGACCGTGCAGACAGCTCTCGATCTTATTGGTACCGCCCTGCTTGATCTCACTGACAGATCAGGAAAAAATGTCAATTTCCTGTTCACCAACGATCGTGAAATACAGAAACTGAACAGAACATACCGAAACAAAAACGAAAGTACCAATGTGCTCAGCTTTCCCTTCACATCAGGGACAGATGAAGTTATTTCTTCTCTGCCGATAAACGAACTCGGTGATGTTGTCATCTCGCTCGAAACAGCTCGAAAAGAAGCGGAAGAAATGCACCTTTCTTTCCTGCAGCGATTAACCTGGCTGATGACTCACGGATTTCTCCATCTGCTCGGATATGACCATGAACAATCAGAGGCAGAAGCTATCGAAATGGCAAAAAAAGAAGAAATGCTGCTCACCGTTATTGACCATTACAGGAGACCTGTCATGCCACATTTAGCAATCAATGTCGACCATGTCGCCACCATAAGGGAAGCACGAGGTATCACCGAACCAGATCCGGTTACCGCCGCCGGAATATGCGAATTGGCGGGAGCAAAGGGTATCGTTGTTCATCTCAGGGAGGACCGTCGTCATATTCAGGATCGTGATGTCAGTATTCTGCGGGAAACGGTTCAGACCAAGCTTAATCTGGAAATGGGTGCCACCAAAGAGATTATTGCAATTGCCCTTGCCATTAAACCGGATATGGTCACCCTTGTTCCTGAAAAGCGGCAGGAGTTAACGACAGAAGGCGGCCTTGATGTTGTTTCCCAAAAGAAAAAAATTGCCAAGGCTATCGAAAAATTCATGAAGGCGAACATTCCTGTCTCGCTTTTTATAGACGCAGATCCTGAGCAGATCACCCTTGCCCATGAAATAGGTGCCACCTTCATTGAGCTGCACACCGGCAAATATGCAAACGCCCGGGATGAGATGATCAGACAACAAGAATACGATCTGATCAAATCCAGTGCTGAATACGCATTTCAAACCGGCCTCAGGGTAAACGCCGGTCACGGCCTGAACTATATCAATACCGCACCGATAGCGGCCATAGACACCATTGAAGAATTGTCCATAGGACATGCAATCATTGCCCGTTCGGTATTTACCGGCCTTGACCAGGCCGTTCGGGAAATGAACGATATCATAACCGGAGCCTCGATCTTATGAACTGCTCCGTACCCTTTGTCGATTGACAACAAGGGGAAGGCTGTGGTAAAGACATGCATCCTGCCTCGGTGGTGGAACTGGTAGACACCAGGGACTTAAAATCCCTTGGACCGTGCGTCCGTGCGAGTTCGAATCTCGCCCGAGGCACCATAATAAAAAAGGCTTTTCGTTCTTTTGAAGAAGCCTTTCTTATTATGAAAGAGAACCTGCCTTCTCCATGTACAACACACAGCTGCAGTTTTCTCTTTTTCCCGTGGCGCTGTTATCCTGTCGGCAAGATAAACCAGGCAGATTATGCACGATGGTTCACCGTAACGCCTTTTTCATCCAGTACCAGGTAACGCAAGACCATCAAGACAGAGCGAAGGAATCGATCCCAAATGGTATCGCGACAATCATCGTATTTGCCGACAGCCCTGAGACAGCGCGGGCCCGTGCCGGCAAATTCATGGGCAAACATCATTTTCAGATAACCGGTTTTCTCAGAATACTCCTGATCCAAAGATCATCAATCGAAACGGCTGATCATCTCCTCAAAAAACTATACCAGAAAGCAGAACAATACGGCATCGCATTCCATTGTGACCTCTTGTTCAGGAACCCATCGCATCGCCAATCAAAAGGAAACAATCGGACCAAATAATCAACCAATTGGCCAGGGATATTCTTTTTCCCATAATTCATTCTTTTTTTATTTTTTTCTGCCTGTTCGTTGGGACCATAACTAGTTGTATTAATGATTATTTTCAAACAAAACCGGTAATCACACCTGGAAATAACTACGTATATGTACCTATTTACAAGAAGATACTATACAGGTTAAAAGGCGATATCGGAGACACAGAAGCAATGAAATGTTCTTTATAAAAGGCAGAGACGATGAACAGTCAATCACAGAAAAAAGATGTACTGACAGGATGTCAGTTGTACAACAGAGCAGCCGAAATTAAAAAGAAAAGACTTGTATGTGATACGGGCATCACTTCATCAGCAAGATCGGCGATGGATACGAAGCTTTCTTCCTTACAACATCATTTTCTCATCAACAAGGCATACAAAGAGCCATGTGGTACGATTGACCTCGTCGAAACAATTCTGATGCAAAGGGAATATATTATCGATTAAGCGCGCAAATTATTTCTCCTGCCACTACTCAAAATAGTAGCGATTTGCCGATAACTCCGCAACACTTCGGTTTCTTTATAAATCCATTCGCTCCCTTTTTTCAACGATTGATCTATTGAACGACTCCCGGGAAAACCTGAACAAAGTAAAAAGGCGTTTCCGGTGAAAGCGCGTTGATTTTTCCATAACATTCAGGCCTGTTTATTCGCGGCATAACCATATCAGGCGAGACAAGGCCAATCTCATCACGATATTCCAGGAAGTATTCTCCCGCTGCTTTCCCGTCAGCCGCATAAATGACACGATAGTCGAGGCCTTCAAGGATCATTCCGGCTGTACTGCGAACGACAGCTTTATCGCAACAACAAGCAGTGTTCCGATCCCTTCATAAATGTCATTCTTTTAATATGATACCCTCTCTGCTATACGAGAATAGTCCTTGGTCTGCGGCAAATACATATGGAGATCGTACCAATACCCTCTTCAACAATTGAGGTCTGACAGGGTATGATCTTCAAAAAACAGCTTTTATGTAACAGCGTGCGTAACAGAAATACCGTCAATCAAAAAGTATTGCGAAAATGAGACATTATTTCCAGCCAAACAGGAAAAACGATTCACTGCAAAAAAAAACTACGATTTCAATTTCTTATACATAGCATCAGGGAGCGGTCTGTCAACCGTATGAAAAGGCGTTTTTTATTATCCAGAGAGAGACGGACTCAGGGAACAAGACTCACAATATTCCACCACAAAAAGAAGATATATTGACACAACCGATCTCTTAGAAATCCTCATATCACGTATTATATCAGAACAGCAGAAACCGGGTTTCCGACAACATCGCAACTGAAGGCAGGCACACCTGATCAAGACACGTCTGGAGAGCAAAAGAACCGTTTCTTACTGACCGTAAAGAGCGAGCTGAACAGAAAAACGGTATATGAACAAGAATAATGGAGCCGATGGTCGGAGTCGAACCGACGACCTACGCTTTACGAGAGCGTTGCTCTACCACTGAGCTACATCGGCATTTCACTATCTTTTCCTGATACTTCAAAGATCAGGCAAACGGGGAATACGCACCACCTGCAACAATGAGGTATAGGCGTACGGCACCCGTTGTGATGCGACTATATACCACGATCAAGCCAACGGGTCAACTCCAAGAGTAACGTAACCATTCTTTGTCCTTTTCCTGTTTTTTAAGCGAGCCGTCCTTTTCTTCTTTTCTTTGCCAGACTATTTTTCTATGCTGTATTCCTGATTCAAATCCTTGCAAATATACAGTGGTTCTCATGTCATTTTTTCATACACCACATTTATCTCTTCTGGCCCTGTTTTTTCTATCTGCAACCCTTTCCGGCTGCCAGGGAAGTGACCGTGATGATACCAGCCCACAACAGCTCCTGTCAGCAAAAGGCTGTATCTCCTGTCATCAGGCAAACCTCGATGAAAATCATCGATTCGGCTGCACCAGATGTCATAACGGCAACGACCAGGAAAGTACGATGGAAAAGGCTCATATCGACCTTGTTTCCCACCCAGCTCATCCGGATCATTTCAAAAAAAGCTGTGCAGGTTGTCACCCCAAAGAGAGTCAGGCCATCCTGACGAACAGTCACTATAACCTTGATTCATATGCAGCAATCATTTCTCGCTACGAAAACCTGACAGCCACTGATAAAAGAGCTGAAAAGAAGACAAAAATCACCACTGTCCACGATATTCACAGCCATCAAACTCCCGTAAACGGCACGGAACTCCTTGAAGACATGGTAAGAAGAAAATGTCTGCGTTGCCATATGTATAACTCTGGTGACGACTTCAGCCATACAACAAGAGCACAGGGGTGCGGCAGCTGTCACTTGAGCTTTTCCAAAGGTCATCTGCAGGATCACCATTTTTCAGGAAAACCGAAAGACAATGCCTGTCTCTCCTGCCATTACGGCAATCATGTCGGATTTGATTTTTATGGTCATTTTGAGCATGATTTCAACGAGGAGTATCGAACACCCTATAGCATAACAGACCAGGACAGACCTTATGGTCTTGAATATCATGAATTACAGCCAGATATACACCAGTTGGCCGGCATGGTCTGTATCGACTGCCATAGTCAGCAACAGGTAATGGGTAATTCCACCGTCAAGGCAAACTGCCGATCCTGTCACGACCAGCACGCCCTTGAACAAAACAAGGAACCGGGCATTGAGCCTCACGCCACAGAAGAGGGATGCTTCACATTCACCTCAACGGCCACCGGCCAAACCTATCTGCTGCCGATCATGACCCATCCGGCCCATGAACGATTTGGCGATACCATCGACTGTATGGTCTGTCATGCCCAGTGGAGCTTTATTGATCGTGAAACGCATCTGCTGCGAATCGATCATGAAGATTTCGATGATTTCGAACGACTCAGCCGAGATGGCGATTCATGGGTGCATCATATTCTGAAAACCAATATCGATTTCGATTCAGAATCGATTATTCCATACACCGTTGACCGGATAAACGGTGAACGCATTTCAGGGATCTGGATCAAAGGTTATAAGGAACGCAGATGGGAAAATCCGCCTGTTATACTCAATGAGAGCGGCACGTTGAACATATCACGACCAGTCCTTGATCTTCATCTTTCCTGGATTGATTATGATGAAGAGACACAATTTGATAATTTTAAACCGTTTTCCCAAAACAGAGCGTCGCTCCCGTATACCCCACATACCACCGGCGCCGCCGGACCTTATTATCTTGAAAGAATAAAACCGTTTTTTCCGGTTACTTCTCAAAACGAGTAAAACAATTGATACTTGTACCGATATGTTATAAAACGTCCTGATGATTATGTTCACGGAATGGCTTTATTCAGAAGACAGCTCTTAAAAAAAACCGTAACAACCGGTCATAACGACAGAAAGTAATATGCCCCAGCTCCCCCTGTTTCTTTTTATCCTGATTCTTACAACGCCGCTGCTCTCCTGTTCTGCTCCATCCCCCCGGAACAGCAGCCATAACACCCAGAGGCCGTACATCATCAAAAACAAAGTCTATCACCCGATTCCATCGGCATACGGTTTTAGCCAAAAAGGCATTGCCTCCTGGTATGGAAAACATTTTCACGGCCGCACCACATCAAATGGTGAAACCTATAATATGTACGCAATGACGGCAGCCCACAAAACGCTGCCAATGAACACCATACTTCTGGTAAAAAATCTTGAAAACAACAGGGAAATCGTGGTTCGGGTCAATGACCGGGGTCCTTTTGTCAAGGGCCGGATTATTGACCTGACCTATACCGGTGCCAAAAAGATCGGCATGATCGGCAAAGGAACTGCCCGGGTCAAAATAACCGCCCTCGGTGACGCGAAGAAGAACGATGAACAGCTGCAGAAAATGGCCAAAACGTTCTATACCGGCACGTTTTATGTTCAAATCGCCTCTTTCAAAAACCTGGCCGCCGCCAAAAGATTACAGGGACGATTTATCAAAGCCGGCCATCAGACTTTTATTCAGCAGTATAAGACACCCGATGCCGTTTACCACCGGGTTCGTGTCTTTGTTGGCCAAACCCTTAAAGGCGCCCACCAGGCGAGAAGGATTCTTGAACAAAAAGGGTATAAGAATGCATTCGTAATCGCGAAATAGACCGGTTCCCCGCCGCCCACTGGTAAACATGCCAAAAGGCAGCACCATCGGGAGTTCTCAGCCATTCCTTACAAGAAATTCGGGACAAGCAATAAAAAACCGCCGATTCCCGAAAGAACGACGGTCTTTTAGATACGAGGCGGCGGCAGCCACCACTACTATGGCTTCAGGTCAGCGTCTTACGCCTCCATCGCATTTACCCGTCTGGTCAACCGCGAGATTTTTCTTGACGCCGTTTTTTTGTGAATCGTTCCTTTAGATGCTGTTTTGGCAATAACCGGTACAGCGGCTTTCAAAGCACTTTTGGCATCATCGACCGAACCGGAATTGATAGCATCATGAAGCGAACGTACAGCGGTTTTCATTTTGGAACGGTTAATCCTGTTTCGCATACGTCTTACTTGAGCCTGCCTGTTCCTTTTTTCAGCTGATTTATGATTAGCCACGAATCACTTCCTCCTGTTTGGAATAAATCTATCTCTACCGCATTGCGGGATGCATATAAACACGCTAAAAAGGGCACTTCATACATGATCTGTTTCTACCGCCACAATCAGGCAGCCTGAAATCAAAACCAAAAGAGGTATATTTATTCTGATTTCAAATCAAAGTCAATATAATATTGCTTCGAACCCACCTCTCCAGACAAGTTTTGCCTTTACTTTATTCTGCATGATTTTTTTTTGCTGAACAGGTCAAGATTCCAAAAGCGGCTCCCCCTGCAAGAGAGCAGCATACAGTCGCCAGACCAAAATTGCGCCGGAAATCTAACTGCTTGCAGCCATGAGGATTACCCCAGATATCGAGTACGGGGAGTGTATAATCGTGCGACAGTTCCTAATACGCCGGGGTTTTGAGATAGAGTGGTTGAAGAATCAGGACGATAAAACCGTCCTGATTCTTCAAATATATTTAATGGTCATATTTTTTTGCATATTCCGCATCATTATACATCGCTTCCCCATAAAGATCTTTCCCATAATCAGCGATAATTTTTTGTCCTGCTTCTGAAGAAAGGAAATCAATAAATCTGGAAGCAATCACCTGCATTTGACCACTCCCCTGTGGTTGACAGAGGCCGTGATAGGTATTGATGAGAAACGGATCGCCTTTGAATAAAACTTTCAAATTATGTAAATCTTTCTTACCCGCAACCCAAGTAGATGAATCGGTCATAAAATAGCCATTTACCTCATTCGCTTTTTTCAAAGTGGCCATCATAAAATCTTTGGTGATGATATACCAGTTGCCTGAAGGTCTGATTCCTGCTTTCTTCCAGATAGCGAGCTCTTTTTTATTTGTGCCCGAATTGTCTCCTCTTGATAGAAACCTTGACTGCGTTTTGGCAATCTTTGTATAGGCATCAGCAGCGCTTGTTGCCCTGCCAATACCGGCAGGATCATTTTTGGGTCCAACAATATAAAATTCATTTGAACCAATCAGGCTTCTTTTAATGGCCCATCCTTCCGCAACCGCTTTTTTCTCAGCAGCGGGAGCATGTACCATAACAACATCTACCTCTTTCGCGTGTAACAATTTCAATGACTTGCCAGACCCTGCTTTCACCCAACACATTGCAGTATGGTTTTCCTCATTAAACGCCTGAGCAAGTTTTTCCAGCAAACCCAGTTCGCCAGGACTGCCGGTCGCCAGCTTAAACGTTGCTTTTTCTTTTCCGTAGGTTGCCTTGCAGGTAGCAGCATGACTCGCCCCACTGATAAACAAAACTAAAAACGCTGCAATTATTCCATTAGTTAATTGTCTAAAAGTCATCATGTCGATTTCTCCTCATGTAAAAATCCGGGATACCTAAAACCGCAATACCTATTCCGGCGCCTTACTCTACAGGTTCTGTTAAAAAACAAGATAAAACGTAACATAAAAACTTGTCAATATATTCTTGAGTTTTCGATGGTGTTGGAGCCGCTTGATTGAACAGATTAAGCTCAATATCATAGCCAAGCTGCTTTGTATAATGTTTCTCCATGGCGGCCTTCTTTATGGTTGCTGCTTATTTGAGCAAATGCAGATTAACCATATTGAGGCCTCCTCATCATACAATTGCATGAAATTTATTATACCTTATCGATCGAAAAAGGTCTGCTTGAGGATTTTGTTGTAGAGATTACTTTGGTTTCATTTTAAAGAAAATGCATAATTCATTTTACTTATTGATAATTATTGTATTTTCACAGCATTTTCCGGTAAAAACATTTCGCTGTTTTAATTGAATACAGCCTTTTCCAACATCAACTGAACTACGATTACAAGAGCCGGTTAATTCGGAAGAAATCGAGTACTACTCAAGCGTACCGAGATAATTGAAGGTTGGCAGCTTATACCTGCCCTTGCCCGCAATTCTTTCGGCAATATCGGCAAGCTCTTTCCGGCCGGTTTTCATACCGGTCAGATCAACAACCAGATAGTCGATACCGGCCTGTTCCAGTTCACGGCGGTATGGAAGCAGGGAAAAAGGCTTTTTCGGTCTGGTCTGACTGTATCCATCCTTCTTCTCAATAACAAAATGTTCATCTTTCGGACTGATGATATCTTTCTGATAAATCAGCTGTCCGGAAGAAATACGGGAAATATAGAGCGGCGGCGCACCATACACGGTCATACCGATCTGAGTCCGTTTGAACGGAACAGCAGGTTCGTGCTGGCCGGAAACACTCTTTCGATAGTTGTCAACCGTCTGCACAAGTGTTTTACGGTCGGTTTCGATCGACATCTGCACACCACGTAAACCGATACGGGACAGACAGGAAACGGACTGATTATTCATCGGATTCAGCGTATAATCTCCATACAGCAGGAACTGACGATCAGCAAACAGGGCACACTGCCCTAGATGAGCTATCTGGAAAGATCTGAATCCTGTCCGGGACAGAATCGAAATATCCTTAGCCATCCGGGTCAGCGCACGCTCATGAATAATCGGAGGCAATGCCCAGACGACCGATTTTATATTCCTGCCAAGGAACCGTTTCAGCTGACCGGCCAGCCCCTTATTTTCTCTGTTGAGGCTGAGCAGATATTTATCGCAACGCAACGGTAATCGATCCAGAATCGTTTTGGCGCTCTCCAGACGCACCCACAACGCTGCCGACTCGCGCTGTCCACCCGTTCTTTTTCTGCCTTGCTTCTGCTGCCCCCTGTTCCGGTCATGGGGAAAAACAAAACCACGGACTCTTTCTGTTTTTGCTGCTATTGCCTTTTTTTCGTTTTTGGAAACGGTGAAAACAGGCAGCATCAATCCCTGAGTGTTCTCTTTTTCACCCAAACCGACATCCACCCGAAACAATTCGACCCGGCCATTCAACGGGATCCCGCTCTCTTTGTGCGGAAGGGTGATCAGAACCGTCTGCCCCTTCACCGCCTGATTCACCTCAATACCATTTGCAACCAGCTGCTGCAAGCGAAACGAAAATCGTTTACCGCTCTTCTCCAGATGTATTCTCAACCGATCACCAACTCGACAGTGCTCATGCAGCCTGACCCGAACCCGGTCAATCCCGTCCTTTTTTTCACCACCGACAACCCGACCAAGATAGCTACCGATATTGCCGGAATGACGGGCAACAATTGCCTCCTTTGGCTGCGGACTCAAAAAATAACCGGATGACGTTTTTCTTCCCATCGCTTCCGGAATCAATTTCTGTGCTTCCCTGAGGAGCCGCTGATCCGGATCGTCCCCCCCATCAAGCATCATGCGATAGGCAGAGACAACATGATAGACATAGGTAGCCGAACGCAATCGACCTTCAATCTTCAGCGAGGAAACACCGATTCTTTTCAGAACAGGAACATATTCCAGACCGGAAAGATCATTCATTGAAAAAAAATAGCCGCTCTCCCCTCTTGACGATTTACCATGCTTTCCTCCACTCCCGGCAATCCGGTATTTCCGTCTGCACGGCTGAACACAATTCCCACGCAGCCCGCTTTTTCCGCCAAGATAAGAAGAAAAAAGACAAAGTCCTGAATAAGAAAAGCACATGGCACCATGGATAAAGACCTCAACCTCTGTGTCACTGCTGCGTACCAGGCGCTGAATCTCCTTCAGACTCAGTTCACGAGCAACCACCACCCGTGAGAAACCAAGCGTTGACAAAAACTCAGGCCCAAGACGATTATGAATGGTCATCAAGGTTGATGCATGCAGATCGAGTGACGGGAAATGATCCCGAACAAGATTGACAAGAGCGAGATCCTGAACAATGAAGGCATCAGGAGGAAACGCTTCAAAGAACGCAAGGATTTCAATGAGACGGACAAGGTCCTGCTCCCGAACCAGACTGTTTAAGGCGATATAGATCTTTTTTCCACGACCATGCACCTCCTCAATCATCGCGCCCAGCTCTTCAAGTGTCAGGTCACGGGCAAGATGCCGTGCGTTCAACCCCGGTGCTCCGACATAGACGGCATCAGCGCCACCATCAAGCGCTGCATGGAAGTTTTCAATAGTTCCGGCAGGTGCGAGCAGTTCCATCACTCATTTATACAGAAAGCCGGTTCCAGAAAAAATCGACACCCTTGGCATCAACCAGGTTCAAAGCTTCAGGAAAGGCTTCACATTCGGCAGCAAAAACACGAGCGGCAATATCCGCGACCTGGTCATCATAGTCAAGCGCAACACATTTCTGCAGTATAATCGGCCCAGCATCGTAATACTCATTTGCAAAATGGACCGTACAGCCACTGACCATACAGCCCCGCTCCCTGACCGCACGGTGAACCCGGTCGCCATAGAAACCGTTGCCACAGAAAAGTGGAATAATTGACGGGTGAATATTGATGACATTTCTCTTCAATCGTTCCGGCGGACGGTACAGTTTGAGATAACCGGCAAGACAGATCACATCGATATCATATCCATCAAGAATTGTATTGGTTTCAGGGCTGTCAACGGCAACATAATGGGGATAGCCATATTTCTTTGCTTTTTCCAACCCGAGGACACCGTCTACATTGGAAATAACGACCTGAATCTGAGCCCGTAATCTCTTCTGCTCGATCCGTTGATGAAAATTATCGAGCGTTCTGCCACTTCCCGACAAAAGAACCGCCATTTTTAGCATGGTTACGCTCCTGAAAAAAAATCCTCTTCTGCAACATCTACCCGATTCAGCCAGGTGGAGATCGCCGTATCATATGCTGCAGTCAGGTCAAACACCTTGACGGCAAGTTTGAACCGGGTTTTCAGGGTCGTATTGCCACTCCGCTGGATCTCTTCGAGCACATGCTGATAATCGGCAGGATCAACAATCACGGTCACATCTCTGAAATTCTTGGCAGCAGCCCTGATCAGGGTCGGACCACCGATATCAATATTTTCAATGGCATCGGCAAGACTGCAACCGGGCTTGGCAACCGTCTTCTCAAAGGCATACAGATTCACCACGACCAGATCAATGCTGCCAATACCATGTTCAACACATTGCTTTTGATGCCTTTCATTTGCCCGCTGGTAGAGAATTCCTCCATGTACTTTCGGGTGCAACGTCTTGACCCTGCCATCAAACATCTCCGGGAAACCAGTAAATTCTGAGACATCCCTGACCGTTATCCCTGCCCCTCTAATCTTTGCAGCCGTTCCACCGGTAGACAGGATCTCAATCCCGAATCTTGACAACTCAGCAACGAACCCTTCAATTCCTGATTTATCGGTCAAACTGATCAACGCCCGTTCAAGCTTACCCATATTTTCACGCTCCCTTTTCAATTCTTTCTGATAAATTCCCTGATTTTTCTCCGGTCTCTCTTATCCGGTCTTCTTGCCGGCGGACTGTCTGAGACCCTGAGAAGCCGTTTCGTCATTCTTTGCTCCTCCCTGCATTTAATACTTTCTTCAGACTCTTCGTATAGAAGCCTGGCCTCAGACGCCGGTCTGCGATAGACAGAAAGCCCTTGTACGGTGATCCGAAAAGTAATTTCGTTCCGGGTAATAACAAGACGGTCACCAACCAGAACGCCCCGGGAAGGCTTGACCCGTTGTCCGTTCAGATGAACATGCCCCCCCTGAACCGCCTTTGCCGCAAGCGATCTTGTTTTAAAAAAGCGAGCGGCCCACAGCCATTTATCGATTCGTACGTTTTCCATAACCTGCTCATTGACGGGATCGTAACAGAAACGGATACACTACACCGATTAATGAAGAAACGCATGTAAAATAACGCGATAACAATCATTGTCAGACTCAAATGAAGTCACTTTTACTGCCAACCGAAACAGGCGACCGGGAAAACCTTGCAGACAATTTGATAACGATTTGTTATATCAGGGAGTATCCAGTAAAATGCCATAAAAAATGATTCTGGAAATGCTCATCAAGAAAGAGTAATACCGATTACAGACTTTTCCGGTCTGTTATCAACCACCAATATTGACTTATTACCAATATGGCAACGCATAGGACAGGGATAAAAAACATACAACTTCCAATCCAGGTTTTACAAAAGAATGGAGCTGTTCAGAATACAATTGCCTGTATCAGTCTCCAGGTGCAAATGCCGGATATCAGTAAACCAGCTGGTGTCGATCGTTTCATTTCTCTATTAAACCAATATATTAATGAGATGAATCCACGAGCATTTCGTCAGCTACTCCAGGACGTGCAGAAATCTCTGGGAGCCGAAAATGCCTGGATAGAAATGCGGTTTCCCTATTATCTTGAAAAAGCCGCTCCGGTATCGGGGACCAGGAGTCTGATGGAATATCAGCTTATTTTCAGTGGTGACTCTCAGACGAACGACGATTTTATCCTCACGGTTCAGGTACCGGTAACAACACTCTGCCCATGCTCCAAAGAGATAAGTGATGCAGGTGCTCACAACCAACGGGCCGAAGTCACGCTGAAAGCCAGGTTCAACAAACTGGTCTGGGCCGAAGAACTTATTGAACTGATCGAAGAGAGTGGTTCCTGTGAATTATTTGCATTGTTAAAAAGACCAGATGAAAAATATGTAACAGAGCGGGCCTATCAAAATCCGATGTTTGTCGAAGACGTCGTTCGGAAAGTCGCAGTCAAAGCAATTAACCACCCACATATATCCTGGTTTTCTGTTGGTGCGGAAAGCTTCGAATCAATCCATAAGCATAGTGCTTATGCCTATGTCGAGAGTACTGACATCGTTAATGAGAAGAAAACACATGCCTGACGTCTCTATCTCTTTTCCTGGACTGAAACAATCGAAGAATAATGTTCCCCTTCCATCATCTGCAATACGGAATATCCCTCAATAATCATAAAAGACAGGAACAGGAACAGACAGATCGACAGGAAGCTGATCAAAACCGGACAGATCAATCGTAACAGTGGTAAAAGATGTATCCTGATCGATTTTGAAACAGCCTGATCGATAATGGTAATATTCATAGCATCCTCCGAAAAGAGTAACGGTCTTTCCAGAAAACATGCATTTTCAATGCCAGAACACAAAAACAAAAGAAGTAACCAGGCCAGTACCTGCCTCCTGGTTTTTTCGACCATTGCTCTGAAGAAACTTCCTGCAGATCAAAAGAAACGAATTTCAGGGGAAATCGAGATCGAATTTTGTCGCATCAAAGAGACAGTGACAAGGTCCTGTTTTTATTCTATCAACATACCAAAGGACGGCATGCTCTAAAACCTGGCTGTCTCTTCATGGCGACAACACCTTCCCTTTGAACAAAGCTGGTGCGATATGATGCCGATTCAGAATCTTATAAAAATCCGTTCTGTTTCTACCGGCAATTCTTGCAGCCTGAGCGACATTCCCTCCGGTCATCTGGAGCAGGCGGACGAGATAACGCTGTCCAAACTCGAAACGTGCTTCATCAAAGGTTTGAACTTTTACCGTTTCTTCTTTCAAAGCTGCAGAAATCAGATCAACCGGAATCAGATCGGTCGTCGACAGCGCGGCGGCCTGCTCAACAACATTCCTGAGCTGCCTGATATTTCCCGGCCACGGAGCTTCAATCAACGCCGTCATGGCATCTGGAGAAAAGCCAATAATCTCTCGTTCATTCTGATCATTTATCAGTTTCAGAAAATGTTTGACCAGCAGAGGAATATCTTCGCGCCGATCCTTCAAGGCCGGAACCTCAAGGGTAACGACATTGAGACGATAATAAAGATCTTCCCGAAAATGTTTCTGTTCAACAATCCTTTCAAGATCCTGGTGGGTAGCTGAAACAATCCGGACATCAACAGCAACGGACCGTGTCTCTCCCACCGGCCGAACCGAGCGTTCCTGTAAGACTCTCAACAGTTTAACCTGAAGATATAACGGCATATCGCCAATCTCATCAAGAAACAACGTCCCCCTGTCTGCAGCCCTGAACAAGCCACCATAGGCACGATCAGCACCGGAGAAAGAGCCCTTGGCGTGACCAAACAATTCCGATTCAAACAACGCTTCCGGGATAGCAGAACAATTCACCGGAACAAACGGATGCTCTGTCCGCTCACTTGCCATGTGCAGTGCCTTTGCCAGTAACTCCTTACCGGTCCCACTCTGTCCTCTGATCAGGATACTTGAATTACTGCGAGAAACGAGGTTGATTTTGTCAAGCAGCTGCTCCATGATAACACTTCTGGAAACGATGTTCCGACGCCATTTTGGCTGAACAACCTCAGCCCGGACAGCCGGAGCAATTGTGAGAGCCCGCTTTATCTCTTCAAGAAAGATATGACCATCTATCGGCTTGGTTAAAAAGGAAAACACCCCTTTCCTGGTAGCCTCCACAGCCTCAGGAATGGAGCCATGGGCAGTGATGATCAATACCGGGACCGAGGCGTTGACCTTTCTGATCGCCTGATAGAGACTCATACCGTCCATTCTTCCCATGCGCAGATCGGTTATCACCAGATGCGGCGACGATGCGGTAAACGCGGCCATCGCCTCTTCACCACATTGTGCTGTAATCACCTGGTATCCGGCGTGTTCAAGTCTCAAGGTCCAGAGGCTGAGCAGATCCTCTTCATCGTCAACAAGTAATATGGTTGGCCTTACCATCTCTTACCTATTTTTTTGGATGCAGCATCAGTTCTATTTCCTGAAGTTTTCGAACCTTGTCTTCAAGTTCTCTGACCCGCATTTTCTCAACAGAAATGGCCGCATACCCTTTTCCTATCTCTTCCCTGCAGTAACGTAAGGCCTTTTCGTGTTCTTTTTCCAGATTCTTCTTTGTTGTTGCTGCAGCAGCAATTTTCTGCTGTAATCTCATTTTTTCTTCCAGCAGTTTTTTAAATGCACATGCGCCATTTACCTGTGTATGTCCAGCAGCAATGATCAGCTGCAGAGCCCGTATCGTCTCCCGCAGCTGGACGATTGTTGAACGATCAGAAAAAGCCAGGCAGACGAGCCGTCCCCAGTTTTCCCGTTCCGGATGTGCCTTCACTTTTTCCAGCTCTTCACGGTATCGTGCCAACCAACGCTCATCACCGGAAATATCTTCTTCTGCAAGACAGTACAAGGCTGATTTCAGCGGAGATACCGTATAGACGGTGATCGGATCAAGCCCCAACTCGTCAAAATACACTTTTCCCCGTTCCAGACGACAACCTGTCATGATTATCAGAATAAAAACGAGCGGATAATAAATAAAAAAACCTCTAAGCTGCATGTACGTCTACCACTGTCTTCGAAGGCATATGAACCGGAAGAGTAACACCAAAACGCGCCCCAGGCTCACCGGGATTCAGCAACGAGATATACCCGTTATGATGTCTGACATATTCCCTGACAATCGCCAGTCCCAGCCCACTGCCTTTGATCGTTGAATAGGCACCCGTTTCCGCTTGATAAAATGGCTGAAATATTTTTTCAGCCTCCTCTTTTGCAACACCGGCGCCACTATCAAAAATGATACAGACCGCTTTTTCCTTGTCACTGTTCAGCCGACAACCAATAGTACCCCCATTCGGACAAAATGTAACCGCATTTGAAAATAGATTTTCAAATATCGTTTCAAGCTTTTTTCGATCCCCGTAGACTTCAGTCCTGGCCAGTTTTATATCACCCTTGATTGCCCGCCCAATCATTTTTGTCCGCTGATCATAAACCGCTTTCTCAACCAGCTCCTTCAAATCAATCCTTTCAAATGCAGGAGCCTGCTGTCCAGCCTGGGCCATATTGAAACTGATGATATTTTCTATCAATCTTTGCAGCAGAACGCTGTTGTTCACCAGTATCGAAACAACATCCTGCTGTTTATCGTTAAGATCACCAACAAGCCCTTCATTGAGCAAAGCAGCACCCTCTCTGATAGATGCCAGTGGCGTTTTCAACTCATGGGATATATGGGCCATGAATTTTGTCTTTTCCTGCTCGAGGGTATCAAGTCTTTTTCTCAGCCAGTCAAGTTTTTCACCAACAGCCTCAATATCACGCGGGCCATTGACCAGAACAGGCGTTTTGAAATCGCCCTTTCCCAGTCGTTCAACACTTTTGTTAAGTTGCCGAATCGGCCAGGAAAGAATATACGCCATGACAACGATCATAACGATGGTAGCCAAAATAAACGCACCTGTCTGGGCGACAAGGGCCTTTTGGGTTCTGGCCGTTGTTGTCTGCAAACCGGTAATCTCACGCTGCATCATTTTGTCAATGCCGATTCTGATCTTTTCAGCCTGTTCGTGTTGAAACGAAAAAGAATCGCTCACCTCTTTCATGTCAATCTTGTCGCCCATTGGTTCTCTGCTGTTTTTGGCAACAATAATTATTTCCCTGAGACCATTTCTGAAATGACGCATCTCCTCAAGGTCGTCTCTCACCTGGCGATTTAATGGCAGGTCGAGTAATTCATAAAGAATGGTGTCAATTTTTTTATGATATCGTTCAGCCTGTTTTACATACTCTTTTCTGGCTGCAACGCTATATAACCGCAGCATCCGTTCCTCATCTCTGAGATACTCCTTCAGGATTTCGCTGTCTCTGGTACCGTTTACGGCGTAATCAACAACATTCAAACCTGCTCCAGTTACCTGATCAATAGAATTCAGGGTTGTCCACAAACCAACACCAAGCGGTAAGGAGACGGCAACAAAACCAAATACAACCAGATTGAGAAAGGTTCTCGGGCGTAATAACTTCATCTCGTATCACAGGGTACCGGTAAGTACAATATCGAGGGAACTGGTTATTTGATGCAATTATCAAACCAGAACTATAACTGTTCACCTGCACAGCTGAAAAATGCCCGTTACCGTTACGCTCACCCAACAATGCTTTTTATTACAGATCAGTTAAAACGGCAGTTCTCGATAACCAGTAAGGTCCAATCCTGCAACCGGACCAGTATGCACCTGATATAAAACTATTTTTTTAATCCTTAACCGTTCAATGACAATCAGATTTTTCACAAAACGGCTGGCAGCAAAGAAATCATGTTACTCATCTGCGGTCACCATCTCTTCTGATTTTCTCCCACCAGTATCAATACGGTTGCCTATCTTCCAACAATGTCTTTCAGCGGCAACAGATGGTCTGTTCAGCTCATCATCTCTTTCAACTTCTGTTTCTCGGCGGCAGCCATGATAATCCTGAACAGTTCCCGATAGTATTTCCTGTTTCTGCTCCGTACATACTGGTAAACAGCCTGTCTGATATCCTGTTCATTGATCTCGGGCAATTGTTCAAGCATTTCATTGATACTGCTGCTGGCATAATCGATCTCCCAGGGCTCCTGAAAGGAACGGGCCATCCCACAGGCAGCCAAAGCCTCGGTAATAATCCTGTCCCGCCACTGCTCAACGTCCCGAAGAAAATGATCCTTCTCGAGTTTTGACCCTTTTTCCCGGCTGAGAAAATTCAGAATTTCAGCAACGGGCTCCTGTTTCAGTATCTTGGCGATATATTTTATCTGCCTTTTCCGATCTCCGCCTTTGTTTTTCCTACTGGCTCTGATCTGGCATTTTATCTCATCACTGCCGGGCATCCGGTTTAATTCCTGATCCCCCAGCCCGGCAAGTTCCTGTGCAATTTTCTCAATTCTTTTGTGCTGTCGTTTCAGCTCTGATCTACTGATCTTTTCATTCATCTGGCAGCCACCACTTACCACTTATTTCTCAAGGGTTATCAAAGATGGTTCATAAGCCGATGGTGATTCAAACCCCAATAAATGACAAATAGTTGCCGCCACATTTGCCAACCCCTTTTGTTCAACACTGCTCAGGCGAAACCGATTCTTCCTGTTATAGTCCTTGATAATAAAAGGGACAGGATTCTTCGTGTGCGCGACCATTGGAACCCGCTCTCCATTCTTTTCCACCCACATACAATCCGCATTACCGTGATCGGCAGTAACCACGATAATCCCTCCTGCTTTACGGACCGCTTTTGCCAGCCGTGCCAGACAAAGATCAACCGTCTCCACCGCGATCCTGATCGCCGGAACAATACCGGTATGACCGACCATATCTCCATTGGCATAATTAAGCCTGATGAACTTGTATCCCTGCGACTCAATCGCGTTAATCACATGATCGGTAATTTCAGCAGCTTTCATCCACGGCCGCAAATCAAAGGTTATCCGGTCCGACGCAATCTCCTCATAGGTTTCCAGCGATTCATCGATATAGCCAGATTTGTTTCCATTCCAGAAATAGGTTACATGACCATACTTCTGGGTTTCCGATATGGCATAGGACTTGATGCCGGCGTCACAGAGATACTCACCGAGTGTCGCATTAATTGCCGGTGGCTCGACAAGGTAATGTGCCGGTATTGCCGCGTCTCCATCATACTGCATCATGCCGGTAAAGAAAACCTCGGGAAAACGTACACGATCAAAGCCGGTAAAATCCGTTTCTTCAAACGCACGGGAAATTTCAATGGCCCGGTCTCCACGAAAATTGAAAAATATCACGGCATCTCCGTCTTCAATGGTGCCAATCGGTCCATTTTCGTCTGCAACAACAAAAGGTTCCACATATTGATCGGTTATTGCTGGATCTTCCCGATAACAGGATTCAATTGCTGCCACTGCTGACGTAAACAATCTCCCCTCTCCAAGAACATGCGCCCGCCAGCCACGCTCAACAATCGACCAGTCCGCCTCATAGCGATCCATCGTCGTCACCATTCTGCCGCCACCGGAACCAATCCGATAGTCAAGAGATCCTGTCGATAACTCCTGACACAGCCTGTCCAGCGGCTGAAAATAATCAAGGGCGCTTCGGGCCCCGACATCACGACCATCAAGCAGTCCGTGAATCCGAACCCGTTCAAAACCTTCAGCAGATGATCTTCTCAACAGCGCCATGAGATGATCGATATGGGAATGAACATTGCCATCAGAAACCAGGCCAATAAGATGCAGTGTCCCTCCCTGCTGACATCGTTTTTTTATCTCCTGCCAACTTCTGCCATTGAAAACAGCCCCAGATTCAAAAGCCTCACCGACAAGTTTCGCTCCCTGGGAAAATACCCTGCCGGCACCAAGCGCATTGTGACCAACCTCAGAATTTCCCATATCGCTATCAGTCGGCAGACCAACGGCCCTGCCATGTGCCTTCAGGCGCGTTGACATCTGTTCCTTCACAAGCCCGTCAAGGGTTGGCGTATACGCTGAAAACACACCGTTATATTCAGCCGCCTCTCCAATCCCGACACCATCCATAATCACCAGGACAACCGGACCGTCAAACGGCTTATAGCCATCGCAGGTTTTTAATTTTTCAATTTTCATATACATCCTCTGAAGATTTTGCTTTTTACTCCCTTCGATAGTATCTTGGTCTACGCTTTTGTCTCAGTGAACGTTGGCAAACCTTGAGCCACCACTATGTTCTCTGTAACGCTGCGATGCTTGAGATTCTGCGGTTCGGGGCTGGTCATTTGATAATTCAACCATATCGTATATACTATCATCACGCAAGTTCGGGAAAGAGGATCGGATGGTTTTCACATTAACAGAAAACAACCTGTGTAAGCTGCTGATAACCATGGAGAAGATGGCAATCCCCCGCTTTGCCACCGTGCTTCAGGCCGGTTTCTTCTGCTCCGGTTCCGCACCGACAACCATTGCCAGCCTTCTTGACGAACTTCCCGGTTTTTCAGAGGAGTACCGGCAAGATCGGCTGCAGACCGTTTTTTTGAACGGCAATGCGATAGACAGTTTCGACCAGATTGTAACCGGTTCTCCTTGTACAATAGCACTCAGCGCGGCGATGCCGGGGCTTGCCGGCGCTCTTTTCAAAAAGGAAAGTCCACTTCGAACCTTGCGCAGGAGTGCATTGCCCCAGGTAACAAAGACGAATTCAGATATCATGTTTCATATCAAATATTTCAACGATATTGCAATCGAGCGTGGACCGGATCTTCTGGCAAGAGGTGTTCTTTTCAGAACAAAAGATCTGCACTCCTTTCTCGAACTCAGATCATCACTGATGAACAGCATAAAACAGATCACCTTAAACGGATGTTTACTGAAGCCAGCTCAACTATCGATAATCCTTTTATCCCACAACAGCATTTTTTTATCCTGCAGACCAGCCAATGACTAAAACAGAACCCTGCCGCGATATGCTCGGCCGTGAACAGCTGACCACCGTTTCCAGAGCTCAAGAAATCCTGCTTGAAAATCTCGCAGACCTCAAGCCAGCGACCCAAGTCGTTCCGCTTGATGAGGCGCTTGACCGCATCACCACAGAAGCAATCATTTCTCCGGAAGATCTGCCTCCCTGTGACCGCTCGACCATGGACGGCTATGCCGTTGTCGCTGCCGATACATACGGTGCCGGCCAGTCTCTTCCAGCCTATCTCGACGTCACCGGAGAGGTGCTCATGGGAAAGCAGCCGGAAGGATGCATCACCAGGGGCCGCTGCTATAAGATTCCAACTGGCGGGATAATTCCGGAAGGAGCCGACGCGGTTCTGATGTTTGAACACACTATCGTCATCGATGAAAAAATGATCGAAATCGTCAAGGATGTCGGCGCCGGTTCCAATATTATTCGCCGTGGTGACGATATAAAAAAAGGAGCTGTCGCCATTCCGGCCGGCAGGAAACTTCGTCCACAGGATCTTGGTCTGCTGGCAGGTCTTGGTATACATGACGTTCCAGTTGCCGCAGTGCCGACCGTCGGTATCATCTCCACCGGTGATGAACTCGTTGACTATCGATCTGAAGTTCCCGCCGGAAAGATCAGAAATATCAATGCAATTACCCTCGGTAATTCCGTCCGGCGTCTTGGTGCCGATTGTATTCATTATGGAATCGTTGCAGACACCGAGAACTCATTTTTTTCAGCAGTCGAAAGAGCAGTTGCCGAAACCGACCTGGTCCTTTTTTCCGGCGGTAGTTCCGTTGGTATGAAAGATTTGGGAGAACAGGCGATACAACGGATCGGAGAACCGGGAATTCTTGTTCATGGCGTTGCCCTCAAACCAGGAAAACCGGTGATCATCGGACGAGGAAAAAAGACTCCGGTCTTTGGTTTGCCGGGACATCCCGTTTCAGCTCTGGTCTGCTTTGATCTCTTTGTCAAACCCGCACTCTGGCATTTATCAGGAAAGGATCAGAGAGACACGTTCCCGCAGGACTTTGTCCCGGCAATTCTCTCCCGCAGCATAAATTCCGCCGCCGGCCGTCTCGATATCATCAGGGTCAGACTGGAGCCGGCATCTCATGGCGGCTATCGGGCCCAACCGGTTCTCGGCCGCTCCGGTGCTATCTCGACCTTGTCGAGTGCACATGGCTATTTTATTATTAACGAAGAAGTACAGGGGCTTCAGGAAGGAAGCCCGGTGGAGGTATTTCTGCATAAATGAAAACACAATCTGTTTATTTAAAAAACCAGCCACTTGAGGATGCCCGAAAAACCTGGCAAAAAGCACTTGAAAAAATACATTTTTTAAATGCAAGAAAATCGGAAATCATAACGGTCGACCAAAGTCGTGACCGGATAACCGCTCAACCCGTTGTAGCGGCTCATTCATCTCCGACCTATAACGCTGCCGCGATGGACGGAATAGCCATCCGCTTTTTCGACCTCAACAGCGCCAGTGAGGCCAATCCGGTTGTTCTGGAAAAACAGGATTTCCTTCGAGTCAACACCGGAAACAATATTCCTGAACCATACAACGCCGTGGTCATGATTGAAGATGTTCACTTTCTTGATGACGGCAGAGTTGAACTGATAGCGCCAGCAACACCCTGGCAACACATCAGAACGATCGGTGAAGATATCGTTGCAACTGAAATGATCCTGCCTGAAGCCCATACCATCAGGCCGATAGACCAGGGTGCAATGCTGGCTGCGGGCATAACCGAAGTCGAAGTAATCATCGCTCCGAAAATCACCGTTATTCCGACCGGAAGCGAACTCATTGAGCCGGGACATCCCGTAGAACCAGGGCAAATTATTGAATTCAATTCCCGTATTCTTGCCGGTTACCTGAACCAGTGGGGGGGAAATGCCAGCGCCCATGCCCCGGTAAAAGACGACCCGGAGCTCCTGGCAGCAGCGATACAGGAAGCTGTCAAGGCCGCTGATTTTGTTGTGACCAATGCCGGTGCTTCTGCAGGAACCAAGGACTTCTCAGCATCTATTCTGGCTACTCTGGGAACCGTTGTTGTTCATGGCGTTGCGATTAAACCGGGAAAACCGGTTATCCTGGCAATTATCGATAACACACCCGTTATCGGCCTTCCCGGCTATCCCGTTTCTGCGCTGCTCACCCTCCAGCTGTTCGGAAAAGAACTGATTCATCACTTTCTTGGTACAACCCCACCGGCTGCTCCTGCAACAACCGCCTATATGTCACGACCGATGCATTCACCAATGGGAGTTGAACAATTTATCCGGGTTACCCTTGGTCAGGTGGGAGATAAACTGATCGCAACTCCTTCTGGAAAAGGTGCCGGGGCCGTCATGTCGATGGTCAGGGCAGACGGGTTACTGACCATTCCTGCGAGAAGTGAGGGAATCGGAGCCGGTGAACCGGTAAGGGTAGAACTGCTCAGGAAACGGACTGAAGTTGATACCACCCTCGTATCAATCGGCAGCCACGACAATATTCTTGACCTGCTTGCCAACCAGTTATACAAGGGGAAACCGTCCATTCGGCTCTCCTCGGCCCACGTTGGTTCACTGGGTGGTATCATGGCCATCAGGAGAGGGGAAGCCCATATTGCCGGCTGCCATCTCCTTGATGAGAAGAGCGGAGAATACAATATATCCTTTATCAAAAGATTCCTGCCGGAACTTGAGCTGGAACTGATAAACCTCTGCTACCGGGAACAGGGTTTTATCGTTAAAAAAAGCAATCCACTGGCCATCTTTCGTTTTGAGGATATCTGTACCCATAATCGTACCTTTATCAATCGTCAAAAAGGTGCGGGAACACGGCTGCTCACCGACAAACTGATACGGGATTCTCATCTTTCACCAGATGCGATCAAGGGCTATGACCACGAAGAATACACCCATATGAACGTTGCCGCAGCCGTTGCCGGCGGCAGGGCCGACTGCGGGCTGGGAATCAGGGCCGCTGCCGAGGCCCTTGATCTTGATTTCGTACCGATCACCGAAGAACGATATGACCTTGTCATTCCGCGCACCTGCCGGAATGATCAAAGAATTGTATCATTACTGGAAATAATAAGGAAAAAATCTCAATTTCATGATAAAATAAAAAAATTGGGGGGATATGATCTCAGAGACTGCGGCTCTGTTATCTATTCTCAATAATTTATATAAGGCGCTGTTACATCGCTGTTTCTTGATGTTTGCGTGCATTTTTACACTAAGGAGAAAACGATGGCTGACAAGATTTTCCGTGTGAACATGACCGATCTCTCGGTGAATATCGAAGAGGTCCCTGACAACTGGATGGGACACGGCGGACGTGGGCTCACCTCAACAATAGTGGCTGCAGAAGTTGTTCCAACCTGCCACCCACTCGGTCCAAACAATAAATTGATTTTCGCTCCAGGGCTTCTCTCTGGCACTCCAGCTGCCAACTCTGGCAGGCTTTCAGTCGGAGCCAAAAGTCCTCTCACGGGCACCATCAAGGAATCAAACGGCGGGGGAACCGGTGCTCAACTTCTCGCCCGCTGTGGCTGCAAAGCATTGATCATCGAGGGCCAGCCAAAGGACGATACCTGGTTCAATCTATCGATAACCCCTGGAGGGGTAAGCATCAACGAGGAATCTGAACTGATCGGTAAAGGAAATTACACCGTTGTCAAGACTCTGAAAGAAAAACTCGATGGCAAGCAGGCAATCATCACCATTGGCCAGGCTGGTGAAATGCAGATGCTGGCTGCGAACATCTCGGTCATGGACCCAGACGGTAATCTGCGATCAAACGGACGTGGTGGCCTCGGAGCGGTTATGGGGGCAAAAAAAATCAAATATATCACTATCGATCCACAGGATGGAAAAGTCGAGATTGCCAGACCCGACGATTTCAAGAAAGCCAATAGAGCATTTACGAAGGCTCTGGTCAACAACCCGATCAGCCAGGCGCTCGGCACTTACGGAACCAACGTGCTGGTAAATATCATAAACGAAGCTGGTGGTATGCCGACCCGTAATTTTACCCAGGGGCAATTTGACGGTCACGAAAAGATCTCCGGCGAAACCATGTATGACCTTATCAAGGAACGGAACGGCAAACCGAAACATAACTGCCACCGTGGCTGTGTTATCCAGTGTTCCCAGATCTATAACGACAAGAACAATACATACAAAACTGCCGGTTTTGAATATGAGTCAATCTGGGCAATGGGTGCAGACTGCTGCGTCGACAACCTTGATGATATCGCAGAAGCCGACAACATTATGGATGATATCGGTATTGATACCATAGAAACCTCGGTTGCAATCGGTGTGGCAATGGAAGCAGGTGTTCTTGAGTTCGGAGACGGTAAAGAAGTCTGCCGTCTCCTGAAAGAAGAAGTCAGTAAAGGAACCGCGCTTGGACGTATTATCGGTAATGGTGCCGGTTCTGTCGGTAACGCCTATGCCATTACCCGTGTACCGGTCGTCAAAAACCAGGCAATTCCTGCCTACGATCCGCGCTCGGTAAAAGGTATGGCAATTACCTACGCCACCACTCCGATGGGCGCTGATCACACGTCGGGGTATGCAGTTACCGCCAATATTCTCGGTGTCGGCGGTTCCGTTGATCCTCTCAGCAAGGAAGGCCAGATTGAACTATCCCGTAACCTGCAGATTGCAACTGCAGCTATCGACTCGACCGGTATGTGTTTATTCATCGCCTTTGCCGCCCTTGACGATCCAGAGTGCCTGCCAGCCCTGATCGACCTGATCAATGCCCGATTCGATATTGCCCTGACCGGTGATGATGTGACCGAACTCGGGAAAAATATTCTGAAAATCGAGCGGGCTTTCAACCAGGCAGCAGGATTCAATAACGCCGATGACAGACTGCCGGAATTCTTCTATGAAGAACCGCTGCCACCGCACAATACCGTTGTTGAATTTACCCCGGAAGAGATCGATTCTTTCTGGGATTTTTAAATGAAACTGACCGTCAAACTGTTCGCGTACTTCCGTGACAACCGTTTTATAACGGAAGTACGCGAATATCCAAAAGGAACCACCGTCCTTGATATCATCAATGATCTTGAAATCAACCCTGAAGAAATTGGCGTCACGATGATAAACTCCCGCCACTGCGGGTTCGACGACAACGTCTCCGAGAACGATAATCTTGCCATCTTTCCGGTTGTCGGTGGTGGGTGAGTTTCCGAATCTTTTCTGCCAGTCTTGAAAAGCCCTTATCGGCATTCATTGCTGCAGACCGGGAAGTTGTGCCCGTCGAAAACCCTACATGTTTGCAACGCCCACCAGCGCAATAAAGATAAAGGAATAGAGTGCCAGCAAAAACAATTGGCTCATACCGATAATCGCAAGAGGTGAATTCATATAGGCCCTTCCCCGACCCAATACAATGGCAAACATCGGCAGGATCGGAAACAGATACCGTCCCTGCGGTTGAAAATCCATGGTCCACGAATGGTATAAAGACACACCAACCAAGGCAACAGACAACCCGACCGCACCAACAAGAAACAACGAATCGACCAGTCCTCCTCTCAACAGGACAAGCAGACAGACAACGACCAGAAAAAGTGCAGCCGCCCGGGAAACTATCCGATAATAACCATCTGACGCGATAATATTGGTATAACCGTAAACACCAAATGCGGAATAGAGGGTTTTCTCAAACCAGTTCTGTGTGACAATCAGATCCCTCAGCGGTACACCCCGTGCTTTCTGAAACAGATTACCATACTTATGGTCAAGCGGTGTACTGGGCTTGTATGCCTGCTGAGCCAACCGTTCTTCCATCTCGAGAAGTTTCTCATTCCGATCCAGGCCATTGACATAATAGTCAAGACTGATCCGAAATCCAGCGACCATCAATGCCATAACAGTCAGCATCACCAGTTTAAGCAAAAACGAACCACGCTCTGTCCGTTTGATAACGAACAACCGCCAGCCAAGAAAGACATAAAAAAAGACAATAAAGGGGTAATAGTTCTTCTTTAACAATAATAACATGCCAATCATTACACCAAGCAAACACACCGGAAACAGCACCCCCCGTATCCTTTCAGAATGTTCCAGGTAACGATTGAGCACGCTCTCTTTCCTGATCAGTTCGCAAGCGGCAATAAAACAGATAAACAAGGCAAAGGCATCGGAGCAGCAATAGCTGAACACATACCATATCTGCGGTGAAATGAGAAAGACGATAGCCATTGGCCGCACCGTTGGTACCGCTGATGCGTACAAGACGATGAACGCAAGCAGAACAATATTGAAAGCACGAAGCGAAAACAGCTCGGGGACATTTAACCATTTGAAAATATTCGCTGTTTTTCCAGCAAACAGATAATAGATCTCGCCATTGTTCAAGCGGGAATTACCATAAATTGAGTACGTCTTTTCGATTGCCGGATCGTCAACCCTGGGCGGCAGCCAGTTGCTTTGATAATAGCGGGTTGCACTGAGATGGACATATTCATCGGGATGAATATTCGGCTTGCTGATCGCGGCCATGGCAACAACCAGACCCAGGACAACAACCAATAAAAACGGAATATAGCCATAATTTTCTTTCAGGCCGGAAAAAGAGAGGCTAACCAGAAAAGCGACACCGCAAAGAAGCAGGAGCAGCGGGATTTCCTTTGTCAGGCCGACATAATCCCGTTGAAGCTCTGGAATGTAAAGGAAATTGGGATCCTTCCCTTCTGCAACCATGGTCAGCGTACCATTGTCCACAGAGCATGTTGTTATATCATGAAGCGGCTTCAGCATGGAAAGGTCAATCCGGATTGTCTCGTACCCCTTTTGCCGAATGGTAATTGCATGTATCTTGGCGATTCCACGAAAATCCATCGGATCTATCCGAATTTTGGCAGCATCAGAAAAGGTAAACAGCGTCAAGTAATATACCTTCTTTTCCGGAGAAAGTACTGCCCGAACATGTTTTTTTTCAGTAAACGGCAGCTCTGCCCGCTCCTGCCAGTAGATTTTCATATAACCGGCCTCTTCAACATCTATCTCAACCTCAACGACAGCGCGATTAATGACATAGGTGTAATACCAGCCGGTAACAATCGTACAGAGCAGCAGAAACAGAAGCACTCTTTTCATATGCTTATTCCTTTCCGAAAAGACGGTACAATTGGGTAAGCAGTCTTTCCTGCCGAACCGCCAATCTGAACAATGGCTTCCCAAACCAGTTGAGAACCAGCAGGACCAGTTCCGGTCTCAACCCGGGACCAGGTCCAAAATGGGTAAACGGAATACATTTATCCACAATGCATAATCTGAAAACACGCCAGAAGGAGTTGCCGTTGATATCAAATTGCGAACTGGTCAGCCTGCTCATCTCAATTCCTCAACACATCTTTTATATGACGCCAGAAATATCTCAACCGTAAAAAAGGATTCAAACGCAAATTCCAGCAGGATGAACTCCAGAGTTGTTTCTGTTCCCTGGCTTTTTTTATCGTTGTCCGGTGTACTCCGTTAAAGTCGTCGAGATGATGTTTATGCCGGATCGTCATCACCTCTGAACTCTTGGGAAATGCAAGTTTGGCAGTAAGCAGATAGTTGAACCAGGGCCGATAGTCAAACAGCTTGTAGCCGAGTAAGGCTGATGCCTGGCCATATCTTTCTGCACTGTCAAAGATACCCTGTTGCAGCGGGGCAAAATAGGCATCCTGCTCTTGTTCAGCCCGGCTGATCTCATCGTCATGCCGAAATCTGAGACGATACCCGTCTGTGGTAAGCTCATAGCCATCAAGGGTCGGATGCGGTGCACGACATGCCTCCTCAAACAAATCCCGCGCATAAAGCACTGAACTTGCAGCAAAATCAAACCGATGGCGATCATACAAAACACCTTCAGTCTGTTTTTTCAAGGTCGTCGGATATCCAACCCCGCGGGTCGCACCAAAAAGATAGCCGTGGAAACGGGGACAATCCGTGCGATGCTTCACGGCATTGTACAAATACTCCTGAATCGTGCCCAGCCAGCCAATATCGACAATTGCCACCTGCTGATGCCTGAAAAAACCCACATCATCAAGATACCGCATCAATGCTTCATTTTTCGGCAGACATTGACGCCTGATTTCATCCTGAAACAATTCATCGTTCAGCAATTTCATAAAATGAATATTGATTTCCCGGCTAAATCCTTCATATCGGGGTGTAAGCGGGGTATCAACACGCAGTTTAAATCGTTCAAGATGCGGTTTCAAGCCATCAATATCAAGCTGATAGACCCGGGCAATATCGTGAAAATCCCTGTTTCCTGCCGGCAGAAAAGCTATTGTTACATTCCCTCTGGTCAAACCGTCATAGGCACAGCTGGTGGCGGCAAGAGCCATACGACTGACATAGAGATATTCAATTTCCGGCAGGTTTTTGTCTGGATATAAGGAAGGTGTGATTTTTTCCCAGATCTTTTTAAACGTATATCCCTCACGGGACAGAAAAAATATTTTGTTCAATCCAAGCCTTCGACTCTCGTCGGCAATATGCTGGACAAAGCCGCCAAACAGCGGTCCCAGAAAGTTGTATCCCTCCCGGTATAATTCTGACCGATCAATATTTTCCGCCTCAAGAGGCAACATCAATTGCTGAAGCGCTCTCCCCCGATAAAATGAACGTCCCCGTTCTCCATACTCAAAATAGCGCCTCATCAATCCCTTGCGGTACTTTTCTTCACCATCATGCAGGACCAGGGCAACAAGCCCGAACTCAGCGGCCCGCATCCCGTCAGAATGAGGATTATCACCAATATGGAGCCAGGAATTCTGATCGAGGTTAAACTGCTTACGGACCAGTTCAAAACCCTTGCCGGATGCCTTGGCAAGAAAACTGTCAGCGGAAGAGACCAGATCTTCACAATAATTAAGAAAGCCAGCCCGTTCCACCAGTTTTTTCAAATGGTCAGCCGGCAGATAGATATCAGAGATAATAAAAATTCTTTTTCCAGATTCAAAAAGTTCCGCCATCCAGTCGATTAGAGCCTGACGTGGAACAAGCATGGCACTTTCCATCTCAAGCTCGTAAGCAGTCACATCAGAGAGAATGGTATCGGTGTACTGATCCTCAAAGACTTCAAGCAACAGTCTTCTCATGAAAACGGGATAACAGGCCTCCTGATCAGCAAACGTCTTTCCGGTTTCGATCCGTTGCTCTTTTTCGATAGCGTCACGTAATTCCTGAACCCTGTCAGGCAATATCTCAATCCCTGACTGGCTGGCCAGACAGGAAATGTAGCGGGAAACGGGAAGCTTGATCAAATCAGGATCGTGAATTCTTCTGATGAAAAGCGTGTCAAACAGGTCAAAGCTGACAACATCACAATGCTCGGCGGCTTTTCTGCCCGCTTTGATCAACTTTTCCAGTGAGTAATATTTTTTCCAGTTCATAATCCTGTTATAGCTGCCCGCATTTTTTGCCAACCCAACGTTTCAATGCCGATAACAACTGAGATGCAGCCGGTTTCACCCCCAGGACCTCATTCCCGGCAAGCAGCTTCCGAACATCGTTCAGCTCTCTTTCCAACTCCACAAGCCGGTCACTGCCTGCCTTCACATATCCCTTATAATCGTCAGGAATCATCTCCAGCATATATTTTCTTATCAGCTCCCGATCCTGCTCACGACCGATAATGGCAGCCTCGCCGAGGGTATTGCCGCTGTGAATCCGATAATACAAAAGTTTCTCATCATCAAGATACGCCACCCTGCCCGGAAAGTTTTTCAACATCCTGAACATAAAGTCATAATCGTGCAGATAGCGCAGGGAACAGAAGGGGCCAACCTTCCGAGCGGAACGGGTCTCCATAAAAAGGTTGGAGGTCGTCACCATAAAATTCCCTTTCAAGAACGCCGTATAGAGATCACCGCAACTAAAATAAAAAGTGCGGTTTTTTTTATGCCAGACATTCCAGCCAAATGTGGGATCAGCATATTCAAGACCATCATCAGATATCGGTATCACATCGGTAAAAGCACAGACACATTGCTGTTCTGTCAATCGCTCAACGAGGCGTTCGAGCCGGTCTTCAGTATACACATCATCGGAATTGAGTATCGAAACATATCTGCCCCTGGCCAAACCGATGCCCCGGTTAATGGTATTATACGCATCCTGATTTTCCTGATAATAATAGGAAATCCTGCTGTCCGCATAATCCTGTACGATCTGTCCGGTCTGGTCCGTTGAGCCATCGTCAACAACGATCAACTCAAGATCACTGCAACTCTGGGCCAAGACCGAATCGACAGCAGCACCGACAAATCTTTCATGATTATAGGCAGGTATGACGACCGATACAAGCGGAGTACTCACCGTTTTTTTCCTTCCTGAAAACCATTATTACCAAACATTGTCATCCTTCCTGAACGGTCGTTCCTACTGAAAACCTGACAGCAAGTCAAGCTCTTATTTCATTTTCTTCCCAGCCAGCCAGTCCAGGAAGTCATGTTCTTTGATCTGTTTATCCCGAAGCAGACCTGGGTTATAAAAAGGATCTCGACACCCTAACAGATCACGCCATTTCTCTCTGAAAGCAAGGACATGCCCCGCCTGCTCATGATAATCGGATTTTCCAGAAGCATCATGAATATCGGCTATGGCTTCAGGAGTATAGACTATTTTCAGGTTCTTTTCCGTAATTCGCAATGATAAATCGACCATGCCAAACCGGTGTCCAAATGCAGCTTCGTTCACGCCCCCCAGCTCCCGATAGAGACCTGTGCTGATCATAACCATCTCCGGACCGCAACAGCGCACCTGCTGAAGGCATTGTACACCATTAGCATGGACTGAGGAACCGGTCAGAAAACGATAAAAATAACCATTGGAATAGTCATCCATATCAGGGATTGTCAATGACCTGCCGTCACCACCATCATACGTTATCCTGCCGCAGACCATCGCCACATCATCAAACGAAAAAGGCATCAGCAGTTGCTCTATCCAGTCTGTGCTGACATCGGTTATACCAGCAGAAAGAAAAAGCAGAAAATCACTTTCGGCCGATAAGGCTGCGACAGACGGTTTCCCATCTGTACAGACAATGCGCGTATCATCGCTGGTACGTTCCCGGTCAGCTGCCTTATCCGATAAAATGAAACAACAATTTTCATAGCCGGTTTTCGAAACAATCCGTTCCAGATTCTGCCTCTGTTTCCTGCTGTTATCAACCTGAATCAAAATGGTTACCGATACATCGTTTTTTTCACTGTGCTCAAGCCGGTAAAAAAAGGAAAAGATCCCGTCACCGGCAACAGCCTTAATCTGACGCCGATCCAACGCTGCCTGCAAGGCTTTTCTGCCTGCTTCGTTGGCATAGGATTTCTGCTGGTGATTGATATTGGTAGACGTATGTAACGCGCGCCAATGGTATAATAACTGATCGATATGAACAATTCGATCAGTCTGTTCCGTCAGTTTCAGCAGCAAATCATAATCCTGGGCGCCATCATAGGCAGAATCTACTCCTCCCACCGCATCATACAAGCTTTTTCGGGCAACAACAAAATGAGTGATATAGTTGTGCGACAGCAGCAGTTCAGAATTAAACCCGGATTTACGAAAAACAGACAATTGCTGTCTCTCATACTCGATGAGATCCTCATCGGTATATACCAGATCCGCGCCGTTTTCTTTTATCGCAGAAACAACACGAAACAGACAATCTGGCGTTAATTCATCGTCGTTATCAAGAAATCCGAGAAACTCACCGGTAGCAAGTGCTGCAGCGGCCGCTGTAGCACCACTGATACCACTGTTTTTTTCAAGATATACAACCCTGATACGAGGATCCCTTGCCGCCCATGCCTCGAGCTGCTCTCTGATCCCATCACGGGTAGAGCAATCATCTGCCAGACAGAGCTGCCAATGCGGATAGGTCTGAAACACTACTGACTGGATACAATTGTCCAGGAAATGAGGCTCAGGGTTGTAAACAGGGACAATCACCGAAACAACCAGATCACTGCCAAGTCTTTCAATTTCACGGTTAATCGCTTTTTTCTGAAAGAAACCACGGGAGAGAAAATGATCCAGACATTTTTCTCGTGCTATCCGTTCATCACCCCGGCTGCAATAAAAATCAGGGTCAAACCATTTATTTGGCCGATTGTTTGAATGACCTGCTGTCAAAAGAAAATGGCTGAACGGATCTCGTACCGCTATGTTCTGCCGCTCAAGATTTTTTTTGTAATATTTCTGATCAAAAACCGGTATCGGACTTTTATTCTCTTCTATACCGTACAGCAGATAATGTTCCAGCATCCGTTTTTTGTATATCGGCAAGATATGAGGGCTGTAGGAAAGATACCACCGGGGGTCAAACAGGCGCCCCGGCCAAATACCGTCCTGATACCGGCGGAAACTGAAATGAACCAGCGGGTTACCATCCTTTTCGCACCAGCCACTTCTGTCTCGATAGATTTCCCAATCAAAATAAGGACCGGGATTAAACCCTGATTTCCAGCCTTCGGCCAGATAGTGGGCAAAAGGGTTTCTGTCAATACCATCAGGGAAGTATTGTAACAGATAATAAGCGGTATCAAAAAAAGGATGAGGCGTAATTATATCAGAGAAAATGTCGCCACTCATTGCCCCGACTTCATAGTCAGGGATTTTTTTCGACAGATAAAAGTAAATAGGATCATCGGTAATATGCTCAACCCCAACCTGCCATTCCAGAAAATCCTTGTCAAAGATACCACTAAAGGCGATGATCCGATAATCTTTCAGGAAAAGCTTGCGTATGGTACGAACAAGAGTTCGTACCATTTCGTGATTTGTTATTTCCACCACTGTTTTATCTATCAAGGATTTTTCCGTAAATGAAAAGGCTCAAAATCGCAAAAGCTCTTTGATCTTGTGAAAAACACTTTTATTCGGTTCCGATGACAGGGACCATATCATCTGCTGCAGGGCCTGCTCACCAAAGGCCTGATATTCAAGCTCTATACTGATTCGCTCCGCTCGGGCAACAACCGCAGCCGGAATATCGATAGTGACCATTGGTTCATGGTCTTCAAACATCTCTACCCCGTCATGACAGATCAGACCGTTTGACTGCAGCGAATCAGTTTCATACCTGCGCGAGAAATCCGGCCCTGAACATTCAATCCCTTTGATAATCAGGCAAACCGGACAGTCGGCCGGATGAAAATAAACTCGCTTCCTGCCGGGAAAATGTCCCACATCAAACTGGAGCCGGGTCGTACCCGTGTCAACTTTCAAGGTGATACTGTTTTGTCGCTCCCTTTCACTCTCACCCTCCAGACGCAGCGTTGCTGTCCGATAGAGTTCTCTACTGTCGATCAACGCGTCAATCCAGGTCTCAATATGCGTACCAATCAATTTCGAATGACGCTGGTAAATACGCTTGAACATCGCTATTTTCTGCCATTTTTCCTTTGAACGTACCATCGAATCAGACGCAACCCGATAATAAAAGAAATGTTCGTCCAGCCGTTTTACCTGCCGACCATTTTCAATCAATGCCAGCCAAAACTCATAATCTTCCCAGCCATAAACCATACCGGTATCGTACCCACCGACCATTTCCCAATCCAAACGGCGAAACAGCGCTGAACAAAAGATCACATTGTCTCTCAGCATCTCTTGTATACAGTATTCGGGAAGAAGCCACTCTCCCTCCACCGCCCCAAACAACAGGGCCTTACAATAAACGATCCCGATTTCAGCGTCATTATCGAGTACAGCTGCCGCCTTTTCCAGATATTCCGGTGCCAGTTTATCATCAGCGTCAAGCGGTAAAATATACCTTCCACGAGCATGAGCGATACCATTGTTTCTGGCACCGGCCAGGCCGTTATTAACGGTGGTTATTACCCGGGTCCGATCTCGTTTATATCCGGCCAGCAATGCATTGGTATACGGATCGGTGGAACCATCGTTCACCACGATAATTTCGAGATCACTCAAACTCTGGGCCAAAACCGAATCTATCGTTTCATCGAGGAACTGTCCCTGATTATAACACGGAATCACCACACTTACGGTGACCATAATTTTTCACTCATCTTTATCCGTCAGGCCGTAACAGGCCACTCTTTTTCATCATTTTTCAAAAAAGAAAACACTGGCGCCGATCACAAACCAGCCATCCCCAGCGCGGTCAACAGGTGTCTGGCTGAAAGATTCAGTATCACAGTATAACACGCTTTGCACCGGTTCCAATCATTTTAAACGGTACAAACAGCAACCAGAAAAGATAATTATCGTTGACCTGGTCAATGGATATCTTGTAGAAAGGGTTCATTTAACAGAAAATTCAGGATAAAAGAGACTGTCGAGACCTCTCTATCTGCTTTTTATCGTAACATTAACAGGTTCACTGCTTTCCCCAAAATGATACCCGGAACAGCTGACGCCTCTTTACTTCTGACCATAGCGCAGAAAACACAGACCTCTTCATGATGGCTCTTGACAACGAACTTCTGGCAGCGACTCCTCACGCTCCCGGTGTCTACCTGATGCTCAATGCAAAATCCGCTGTTATTTACGTCGGGAAGGCAAAGGATTTGTGCAAACGGTTATCAACGTACGTTCATTTCTCTGGCCCGACCCAGAGCAAAACATCCGTCATGATCAGCCAGGTCAGCCGGGTGGATACATTGGTAACCAGAACCGAAAAAGAAGCACTGATTCTGGAAGCATCCCTGATAAAAAAACACCGGCCCAAATATAACGTAATCCTGAGGGATGACAAGACCTACCCGTATATAAAGGTAACACTCCAGGACGACTGGCCCCGGGTGTTTATGACTCGAAAAAAGAAACGGGACGGAGCCCGCTATTTTGGTCCCTACTCCTCTTCATCGGCAATGTGGGCTACTCTCAAGCAGATTTCCTCACTCTTCCCCCTGCGCCGATGCAAGGGCGGGGAGCTCAAGCCGCGCAAACGACCCTGCCTGAACCATCAGATGGGCCATTGCCTCGCACCCTGTGTCGGCACGGCCGATAAAAACCAGTATCGGGAGATGGTTGCACAGGTGATCATGTTTCTTGAAGGAAGAAATAACAAGCTGCTTTCCGATCTTGAGGAGCAAATGAAGCAGGCCGCCGCAACCCTTGCATTTGAACAAGCCGCCCGAATCAGAGATCGAATTGCATCCCTCAAAAAAACTCTTGAAAAACAAGTTATTATTTCAAAAACAATGACGAATCGAGATGTCTTCGGCGTCTCCCGTCGCGGGGCATCAATTGCTGCAATCATCCTCTTTGTCCGCAAAGGGGTTATCAATGGCAGCAGGAGTTTTTTTCTTGAAGAACCCTATGGCAACGATCGTGCAATCCTGTCCCAGATCGTCCAGCAGGTCTATGACCATAACAATCCTCCTCCCCCGGAGCTATTGCTCCCCTACCCGCTCAATGACCAGAAGGTTCTCGCCGAACATTTTGCTGATCTTGCCGGCAGAAAAGTTACCCTGTCGGTACCTCAACGGGGGGAACCGCGGGCGTTACTGGCCATGGCCGCGTCAAACGCAGAAAAAACAGGTGAAGCATATGACAAGAAAAAAGCGTCATGGCAGGCACTCCGTAACGCCCTGATCAAAAAACTCAGAATCGACCACCCACCGGACCATATTGAATGTCTTGATATCTCAAATATCAGTGGTACCAACAGTGTCGGCTCACTCGTCTGTTTTTCCTGTGGCGAACCTGATAAAAAACGATACCGCCACTATAAAATAAGAAGTGTCGTCGGTCCGGACGATTACGGATCAATGCGCGAAGTACTTGAACGCAGACTGGCACAGGGGCTGAAAGAACAAAATCTGCCCGATATTTTCATGGTTGACGGCGGCAAAGGGCAGCTCAACAGTGCCATATCGGTAGCAAAACGACTTGGAATCACGACAGAAACATCTTTTATCGGGATTGCAAAAGAACGGAAAGATGAAGGAGAAAAAGTGTACAAACCGGGCAGAAAGAACCCGATTCTCCTCAGCCCTCATGACCCGGTACTCCTCTATCTGATGAGAATCAGAGACGAATCCCATCGTTTTGGTATTACCTTCCACCGATCATTACGGAGAAAAAGGAGCTTACAATCTCAACTGGACACGATTCCCGGAGTTGGCCCGGAAAGAAGAAAAAAGCTGCTTGCTGAAATCGGCAGTTATAAGAAAATCTCGCAGGCAACGGTGGAAGAATTACAAAAGGTACCCTCCATCGGCCGGGAGCTGGCAACCGTAATCAGGAACTATTTTGACGGGAAGTAATCCGTGCAAATACCCACCTTCAACCTCCCCTGCACCCGGTAATCATCATTGAAACCATGCTGTGTAACGCAATAACAGCGGTGTCTACTCTGAGGATTCTCTTGCCGATCTGAACCTCTTTAAAACCGGCGGTTTGCATCTTTTTGATCTCATAATCGGTCCAGCCTCCTTCTGGTCCGATAGCCAGGAGTATCCGTCCCTTTTTTTCAAAAGCAACATCCTTCAACAAATCGCCATTCCCCGGGTGAGCTACCAGCATATATTGATACCGGTCACCCAGCTGCACCACTGTTTTTTCAATAAATGGTTTGAATCCCTTATGAAAGGAAACGTCTGGCAGCCGTGTATCAACCGCCTGCTCAAGACCTCTCAGCAGATGCGCTCTATAGCCGTTATTAATCAGCAGACGTGAGTTCCAGAAACTCTTTTCAACTTTTCGGGAATTGACAATATAAAAAGACCCGACACCGAGCGTGGTTGCCTGGCTCAAAATACGTTTCAGCATGATCGGACGGGGAAGTGCGATCATCAGATCAATCATTGCCGGTTCGGCAACTTCAGTGCCCAACTCAATGTCAAGGACAACTCGATAGGGCTGCCGTACTGATATTTCACGAACACAGCCGTACCCCGATGGACCATCTATAATACCAATTCGAACCGTATCACCGACCCTGCTCCCCAAGACCCTGCCAAGATGCCGGGCCCTGAAATCATCCAGAACAGCGCAATTATCTATAATTTCATCTTTTTCAAGTAGTATTATATTCATATTAACAATGCATCAGGATTTTTTACTCTCGTCGGAAAACGAACAATGGTTCTTTTTATCTTGTTGTTCATATGGTATTATCCACCGAACATATGCTATTATTAACCATCGAAAGATGATTGGAGCATATCCGTGATCCGTCTTTTTGATACGATCAGGCAGTACCTGCTTGTCTCAATTACGATCAGCCTTATCATCGGTATCAGTACCGGGCCTTTCTTGCAAACCCAGCGACTTCCGGCCGCACTGACAATTATTGCTGCCGTTCTCTGTCTCTATGCTTCTTTCCGCACCTGGGATCGTCTTTCTGCTTTTTTTCTGATAACCGGTTTTTTCTTTTTTGGCTGTTTTCTGCTCGTACATGCAAAAAACAACCGCCTTGACCGTGATGATTTGAGCTCCCATATACCAGATAAACAGGAAATGGTCATTATCGGAACCCTCAGCGAAATGGTCACCGGGACCCCCGGTTCAGTCAAGGCCGTTATCACTCTTTTCTCTTACAGAACCAGAGAAAAACCGGTCTTCCTGCGAACAACAGGAAAGCTTCTGCTTACCCTCAAGGGACAATGGCCAGCCCATATCATGCCGGGAGACGGCCTCATTGTCAGACTGACGGTACAAAAACCCCGGGCAATATCGACGCCGGGACTTTTTGACTATCGAGAGCACCTTTTTCGCAAAGGGATCGGTACGATTGGTACGGTTACATCACCGATTCTCATCAAAGAAACTGCCTTACCGGAAATCAAGACAAGCCCTTTTCATCATATCGAACGTTTAAGAACCATACTTACAGAAAAAATCAACGATACGGCCCCTCCTGAAACCATTGGCTTGTATCGGGCAATCCTGCTCGGTGATAAATCAGCAATTCCTGCTGCCACCATCGATTCATTCAGATTTTCGGGGATCTTCCACTTGCTGGCAATATCCGGCCTGCATATGTCGCTGCTCGGTTTTTTTCTTTTTCACTTCTTTTATCTCATTTTTCGTACTTCTGAATGGCTCATACTCCGGTCCAATATCAGAAAACTCTCTTTTTTCTTTACGATCCCGGCTCTTCTGCTTTATACCTTCCTGGCAGGAGCACATCCACCTGTGGTTCGTTCACTGATCATGGCACTCTTCGTCATCTTTGCCCTGTTTGGCAACCGGATAAAAGCACCGGTAACCACCCTTTCCGGCACCGCATTACTGATGCTTATCATTGACCCATACGCCCTGTTTACCGCCTCTTTTCAACTTTCATTCATAGGTGTTCTGGCAATCATCCTGATCACACCAAAACTCACCGGTCTGTTAAAAAAACAGGAACCGCACGCTCCCTTCTCTTTCTGGCACTCCTTTGTCTCTTCAGCATATACCCTTATTTGTGTCACGGTTTCTGCCACTATCGGTACCGTACCGGTTCTGCTTTATCACTTTAACCAGATATCCACGGTTTCAATTCCTGCGAATCTGCTCATCGCCCCGCTTATCTGTTTCTGGAGTCTGCCTCTTGCATTTTTGTCAGCTCCTTTTCTGTTCATGCAACCAGCCATTGCAGAATTTCTGTTGACCATGAGTGGCTGGGGACTGAACCTTTCCGAATATCTCGCTCATATCCTGTCCGCCCCCTTGTCGAGTACGCTATGGCTCGCCGATCCGCCGATCCCGGGAATCGTCATCTATTACGCCGGTACCGGCACACTCCTTTTCTCACGAATCATTGCTCCGCGTTGTGTTTCCTGGGTCCTCCTGTTGCTTGCACTCGGGTCCTTTATCTATCCATCGACGCCTTTTTCCAAACGATTCCGAACCAAAAGCAGCGTTCATTTTATCGATGTCGGCCAGGGTTCAGCAACGTTTATTTCACTGCAGGACGGAAACAATATCCTGATTGATGGCGGTGCCTCAACCGCACCCGGTTTCAATTGTGGAGAACGTATTATCGCCCCCTACCTGTGGCATCTGCGAACCGGACGAATTGACGATATCATATTGACCCACGCAGACGCAGATCACTACAATGGTCTTGCAGCCGTTATACAGCGCTTCAGGCCAAAACGGTTATGGCTGCCGGAAACCGGATCAAAGAACTATGGCTATCAGGCAATGCTGAGAACTGCCACCCGCATGGGTGTTGCTATCCACTATCCTGAAGAAGGGGCTATCATCTCGGGGAACAATTCCCGTGTTCTGATTTTAGATCATGTTAGACAGAAACGGCAGAACACCGGTATAAGCGATACCCGTTCACGAAACAATAAGGGACTGGTTATCAAAATGGAAACGAACAACATCTCCTTTTTATTTCCAGGCGATATCAGTTCCGCAAAGGAAAAAGAACTTGTTAGCGCAGGAAAGAATCTTGCCGCCGACGTTTTACTTTCACCACATCATGGTTCATCTTCATCGAACTCAACCGTTTTTCTGTCTGCAGTCTCTCCCCGTTTTTTTATTGTCTCGTCTGGAGACAGAAAAAAACACCTGTTCCCCTCTCCCCGGACCATCACAAAGGCAGAGGCCGCAGGAACAGAAATCTATACCACAGCAGATGATGGAACGATAACTTTTATTATCGATACCACAACTGATATCACCAGCCTGTCGGCACAGAAATCCTTCTGAAAAAAACATCTGAGAAAGGGCTTTATCCTGCCCTTTCTCAGATGTTTTTTTTATACCTCGGTGAAATCTGAAGGCGGCTTGCGCAGATATTTGAGGAATTTTGCTTTTTCTATTGAATTTGAATAGGCATCATCAGCACTGATCATCTTTTTATCGAGATAGGCGATAATCGCATCATCCATCGTTTGCATTCCGTATTTTTTTCCGGTCTGCATTGCCGACAAGATCTGGTAAGTTTTACCTTCACGGATCAGGTTACGAACAGCCGGCGTGGCAATCAGGATCTCAAGTGCAGCGCAACGCCCCTTCACATCGGTTCGTTTGAAGAGGGTTTGGGAGACAACGGCTTTCAAGGCATCGGCAAGAGTCGAACGAACCTGGCCCTGCTGGGTTGCCGGAAAGATCTCAATAACCCTGTCGACGGTCTTCATCGCATTGAGGGTATGGAGCGTACCAAAAACCAGATGACCGGTCATCGCCGCTTCCATCGCCAGTGAAATCGTTTCAAGATCACGCATCTCACCAACCAGAATGATATCAGGATCCTCACGAAGTGCGCCTCTTAACGCCTGACTGAATCCGCGGGTATGCGTCCCGACCTCACGATGATTGATAATGCATTTCTGACTTCGATGCACAAATTCAATGGGATCTTCAATGGTCAGGATATGGTCCTTCCTGGTCTTGTTGGCTTCATCAACGATGGCAGCAAGAGTCGTTGATTTACCGGAACCGGTTGGCCCGGTAACCAAAACAAGCCCTTTGGGCAAATGGGCAAGCCGAGCAATCACCTTTGGCAGTCCGAGTTGTTCACAGGTCATGATCTCGCTGGGAATTTCCCTGAAAACAGCGCCAATACCATATTTCTGCTGAAAAAAGTTGCAACGGTAACGGGCAAGCCCGGGGATTTCATAACCAAAATCGATGTCACCCGTTTCTTCAAACAGTTTAATCTTATCCTCCGGACAGATCTCATAGAGCATGACCTTAAGCTCTTCATTGCTCATTTTCTTGAACTTGACCCGCTCCATATCACCACGTATTCGCAGGACCGGCTGCTGATCTGCTACCATATGAAGGTCCGAAGCACCTTCGTCATTCATCAACTTGAAAAACGCGTCTATCTGAGCCATCTTTTTTCAGACCTCTTTAAATTCTTTCCCGTCAATTTGTCCAGGCGATGAGATCATGACATTCTTTTTCACATAATCAACGACATCATTCACATCGTCCAGTAACACAAAAAGATCAAGATCCTTTGTACTGATCGTGCCATGTGTACCCATCACCGTTCGCAGCCAGTCAACAAGTCCCGACCAGAAGTCGGTTCCAACCAGTACAATCGGAAATGGTTTAATCCGTTCTGTCTGAATAAGCGTCAATGATTCAAACAATTCATCCATCGAGCCGAACCCTCCCGGCATACAGATAAAGGCCTGGGAATATTTCATAAACATTACTTTTCTAACAAAAAAATATTTAAAATGTAATGGTAGATTGGCATACGGATTGGGTTCCTGCTCATGAGGAAGACTGATATTCAAACCGATAGAGACACCTTCCGCCTCAGCCGCCCCTTTATTCGCCGCTTCCATAATACCCGGCCCACCACCGGTTATTACCGCATATCCTTCCTCCGCCAGTTTTCGAGCAATATCGACCGTACGCTGATACCAGGGATGATCGACCGGTGTTCGTGCCGAACCATAGATGGTTACCGCCGGAATCTCAACGGTGGACATTGCGTCAAAACCATCGACAAATTCTGCCATGATCCGAAACAGTCTCCAGGAATCACCAATGATAGAATTATCCAGAACATATTTGGGTTCCCGTCTTATTTTTCGTCTTTCTTCACCTTCCATATCTATCCTTTTACGATAATTTCATCTCACCGGCCAGCGTGACCAGGTCGGCGGTAACGGTATCGGAAGACAACAATTTCCGTTTATAATACCGGGCCTTATTGTACTGTTTTAATCCTCGATAAGCAATCAGCAGTTGATACCAGACCTTGTGACGCAAAGAGCCACCCCGTTTCACCAATTGTCTCAACACTGGCAAAGCCTGCTCGTAAGCCCCCACCATATTGAGACAACTGCCATATCGAAATTGTTTATCGATATCTCCTGTCCCCTGTTCCAGGCTTTTCTCAAGGAGCTTGATACCAATCTCGTCTCCCTCATTACTCTTGATATACAATTCACCAAGAATACTCAAACATTCGTTATCCTGATCGTCAAAAACAATTGCACGCTGCAGCCACACCTTGGCATCATCATCAAAACCCAGATAATAAAAACTCAAGCCGATAAAACGCGCATACTTTTGTCTATTTCCTTTCCCTTCATTGAGTCGATACCATTCTTCAAGAAAGTGTACCGACTGACGGTATTCTTGAGCGTAATAACTGGAAATACCCAGATGCAGAAGCAGCTCTGCAGAGCGTTGTTCCTGTTCAGGATCGTTTCTATTGATAACCTTCCGTGCCAGCTGAAAAAAATGGACCGCATCCTGATAGTTCCCGCCACTGAGATTCTCAACCCCGAGATTATACAAGGCCATAAAGTTGTGCGGCTGACGCGACAAAACCTTCCTGAATGCAGCCAGTGCCGGCTCACGACGATTCATCAGCGCGTAGGCAACCCCAAGACTGTTGAGCAGATTACTCTGTTCTCCATCCAGGGCCAGTCCTTTACGATATTCCTTCACCGCAGAGACAAGATCGCCTTCATTATAATAGATATCGCCACTGATATTAAGACTGGTCGCATCAAAAATGACGGCGCTGCCATATCCCAGGAACTCAGCATGCTTCAGCGCTTTTTGACAATTCCGGGCTATTTCTGTTCGTGAATAGTCAAGAAACGGATAGCCACTGATCCCTGCCGACATAGAATATCCGCTCTTGTTTTCAGCCACCAGCCGTTTAATAATGGATTCTGCCCATTTCCGTGAATCATCCGGGTCCCGATCGGCAATGATAACGTAAATCTCGTCATCAGCAAGCACGTAGTTGGTTGTACCAAAATAACGGACGCCGATATCTGCAAGTCTTCCCCTGTCCGGAAAATCCTGTTTAAAGCAGATCAGCGTGTATCTCTCAAGTCCTTTCCATCTTCTCTGCAGTTTCGCAAGAACACTTCGCTTCAACGGTTTCAGCGGAAAACGGTCCGGATTGGCAATGATATCATAATCACAAAAGGCAAACGGTCCACGCCGGCAGGCCGCATGAAGCGCCGTCCATCCTTCTTCAATAACGGTTATCCCCTTTCTGCTCTTTTCTTTCCCGCTCCCATGCCCCAGCTGCCTTATGGAACTGCAGCCACAATGAACCCTTTTCAGCCCCTTGTGTCTGCAGAAGGTTATCAGCCCAAGACAATACTGTTTTAAAAAATCGCGGTCCTCCCCCTGTATCACCAGACAATAAACAGCATTACCGATCGAGAATACCGGGAAATCATTTCTGTTAAACTCTTTCAGGAGTTGTACGCCAAACCTGACATGAGCAAACAGATCCCGCGGGAAACGGGTCGATGCCTGCATTTCGACCAGGATGATATGACAATCATCGTCAGCCGCGATCATCGCGTCAATCCCGCTCTCAAGAAACGGCCTCTTATAGAAACCGGTTAGTGAATCGCTGTTCTCCTTTTTAATCTCAATGAACCGCTGGTGAAGAACGGTGGTAATCTCAACAAGCCAGTCGGTCGATGTCCGGGAAACAACGGTCGGGTCGACATTACCGACCACAATAACCATCGGCAATACGGTGTCGGCCAAAAGCGGCAGTACCAAAAGAGTCTCCCCTCCTTTCTCTGGCTGGCCCGATTGGACGACCCGATCAAACAATGCCTCTTTTTCCTGTTTCTTAAGAGCAAGCGCCAATTGCTGAAATTGTGGGGCTGTTACAAAAAAAACAGAACGACTGGTCGGAATTTCTTTCAGAACGCACGCTGTAAACAGTGGAGCAAACAATTGGAAATCATTATTGTCCAAACCGTTTTCTGTGAGCGTTTCCGGTAATTTCAACAAATGCATTTTCAGCTGACGGTAGACGTGAAATAATCTGAGATCAATTGTGCCACCTGAACTGTTTCATGATCCTGTATGGTTCTAAAATCGATCAAAAAACCGTCATGCTCAATTCTGCCGACCAAAGGAGGATCCAGAGCCCTGAACTTTCGCTCCATAACCGACAATTCAGAATGAATTGGCCTCAATTCAAGTGCCCAACTGGGAAGGAGATATTCGGGCAGGGAACCTCCTCCTACTTTTGATCGAACAGATTTCAGTCGTATTTCACAAACCAGCTTCGCTTCTTTTGAAATACGCCTCAAGCATTTTCGAGCCCGCTTCTTGATCTGATCAGGCTTATCACTGATCATCCGCAGGGTTGGTATTTCCTGAACCGCTTTTTCACTGTCATAATAACTTCGCAACGTACTCTCGAGTGCGGAAAGAGTGAATTTATCAATCCTCAGCGCACGGTTCAGCTGATTCTTCTTGATCCGGTCAATATACGTTTTCTTACCGGCAATCACACCCGCCTGTGGGCCTCCCAGGAGTTTGTCGCCGCTGAAGGTAACCACATCGACACCGGAACGAACCACATCCTGTACCGTTGGTTCTCCTGGAAGACCAAATTGAGAAAGATCAAGAAAGCTGCCACTCCCCAGATCTTCCATAACAGGCAGTTTGTATTTTTTCCCGAGTTCAACCATGTCTCTGGCCGAAACTTCTGACGTAAAACCAACAACTCTGAAATTAGAGGTATGCACTTTCAATAACAATGCCGTTTGATCACAAATCGCCCGTTCATAGTCATAAAGATGCGTCCTGTTGGTCGCTCCAACTTCTACGAGACGAGCGCCACTTTTCTCCATCACCTCCGGTATTCGAAACGATCCACCGATCTCGACAAGCTGGCCTCGGGAAACAATGACCTCCTTCTGCCGGGCAATGGTCTCAAGGGCTAAAAGAACAGCAGCAGCATTATTATTCACCACCAGAGCCCCTTCCGCACCGGTCAGCTCACAGATCAGTCTCTCTACCAGGGAATACCTGCTTCCCCGTTTTCCCGTTTCCAGATCAAACTCGAGGTTGGTATAATGAGCAGCCCCTGTCAACATTTTCTCAGCCGCCTTTTTTGATAACAGCGATCTGCCGAGATTGGTATGAATGATAACTCCGGTGCCATTGATCACCCGTCTGAAATGATCGCTGTTTCTCTTCCTGATATCAGTGATGAACAATTTCGTCCATTCATCGAGATCAGCAGGAATGTCTCCTTCTTTCCCCTGAAGGACGGCATTTCGAACCCGGTCTATCGTTTGTTGAACAGACCCTTTGACCAACTGAAGAGGAACGTCCTGTTCTTCCATATAGGGTAGAAGAATAAGAAGGCACTCGTCAACTTTTGGCAACATCCTCAGTATTTCATTCTTATCTTTCATCTCTCTCTCGACAATTCTCTGAACATTTTTTATTTCCTTCTCATTTTCAGCGTCATTCTTGCCATATAACGACGATGATGGCAACCGCTGTCATCTCCTTCCTCTCTTTTTTTTAAAAATGGAAATAAAACGTATTGACAATGGAGTCAGGATCAAGTAGTTTGCCGCGGTCTTTGCAGCAAGAAGCGGTGTGGTGGCGGAAGAAGCGGTGCCACGAATTATCTTGACAGGGCGAAGGCGGTGGAGTAGTATGAATGTTTCATCGCGCAACTCATTGCGCGCGCCG